>SXGQ01194312.1_pt1 | contig 90235 bp, 88 predicted proteins | sample 3178371 | NCBI WGS metagenome assembly SXGQ01 (sample SAMN11356859, study PRJNA531348) | freshwater metagenome | isolation source: freshwater sample F1-20 | place: China: Fuxian Lake, Yuxi | collected 2017-12-25 | reverse complement strand
TGGGGCATGGTCAGCTCACTGGCGATTTCAAGTGCATGAGCCAACGTGTGGCCATAGTTCAAAAGTGCCCTTTGTCCTGACTCTCGCTCATCACTTGCAACAATGTCAGCCTTTATTTCAACACAGCGCGCGATTCTCTCGGCGAGTGGTAACACAGAAAGATCCTGTCGAGAAATGAAGTGATACTTGGCCATTTCGCCGTAACCGCATTGCATATCTTGAGTGCCCAGTGTGAGCAAGGCATCCATGTCGCAAGCGACTGCTTGGGGCTGCCAATACGAACCAATAAGATTTTTGCCCTCAGGAATATTGACTCCTGTTTTACCCCCGATTGCAGCATCAATCATTCCAAGCAAAGTGGTGGCGACATGCATCACTTCAAGACCGCGGTGGTAGACGGCAGCAGTGAATCCAGCCACATCAGTCACAAGTCCCCCGCCAACTCCGATTACAAGATCAGAGCGAGTAATTCCGGCATCAGAAAACGAGCGGCAAAGTTGCTGCACCGTATCGAGGGTCTTGTGAGACTCTCCGTTCCCGATCATAAATACGTGCGATTCAAGCCCACTGAGAATTGGCATCAGCGCTGCAGGAACATCTTGCTGACTTACCAGTGCGACACGGCGGACCTGGGGGTTGATTAGTCTTGCCAACTCATGACGAGCACCTCTGCCGACAAAAACAGGATACGAGCGGTCTGCAAGGTCGACTTGAACCGTCTTTATCTCAGACATGAGAGATCCCTTCGTTCATGACAGACACAACGGCAGACACAACTTGTAATGCCGACTGCTTGTCGGTCGAAATAACGGCTGAAGCCAGGCTCTCATACCACTGCGAACGCTGGTCATGCATGGCTTTCATGGCAACTTCGGGATCTCCGTCAAGCAAGGGTCGATGGACTCCATTTTGTACCCGCCAAAGAAGCACCGATGTGTCGGCTTTGAGCCAGACGATGCGCACTCGACCCTCATCACGCGCACTCTGTAGGACCTGTCGATTGAGCTCTGACACAACGACACCCCCGGCCGCCGCGATAACTCCCGGCTCTTTTTTGGCTAGTGCTGTTAGTAGAGCTACGTGTTCAAGACGCCGAAATTCTGGTTCGCCCCACTGCGAAAATATTTGGCGCACTTTGAGTCCGCAATCCTCTTCCACCATTTCGTCCGTATCGTAAAACTTTCTACTTGTCTCAGTAGCGACACGGCGACCAATTGTCGTTTTTCCGCTTCCCATGAGACCAATCAACACGAGATGGGTTGATAGGGCCTGATTCATAGCGACAGATTGTCAGAGAATGCACGGGCATTGCGCACGAATTCCCCAAGTGAGTCCCCGCCAAACTTGCGCTGTGCCTCTGAAGCCAACACAAGGGCCACCATCGTTTCAGCGATTACACCCATTGCTGGAACCGCCGTGACATCGGTGCGCTCTTTGAAACTCACGGTCTCCTGTTTTGTCATCGTGTCAACTGTTTTGAGAGTTGGTCGATTCAGAGTGGCAAGTGGTTTCATTGCAGCGCGAACGACGAGAGGTTCACCTGTGGTCATGCCCCCTTCTGTGCCGCCTGCTTTCATTGTCTGGCGGTGGTAGGTGCGGTCCGTCGAGTCCCATGTAATGGCGTCATGAGCCAGACTTCCGCGCAGTCCAGCGACTTCAAAGCCATCACCGATTTCAACGCCTTTGACGGCTTGAATGCTCATCACTGACTGGGCCAATAATGCATCAATTTTGCGGTCCCAATGCACATAACTGCCAAGACCAATCGGGACTCCGTATGCCAACACTTCCACTATGCCCCCGAGGCTGTCCCCATCTCGAGCGGCATCTTCAATGTGGGTAATCATTTGAGCCTCAGCATCCGTATAAAAACATCGCACTTCAGACGCATCTATTGCTGACAAGTCTTCGGGGCGTGGAACCGAGGTCCCCGTTGCCCGCACCGCACCAATCTGAATGACATGACTAAACACCGATACACCAAGATGAGACAACAGAAGTTTTGCCAGTGCACCTGCAGCCACCCGCGCCGCAGTTTCTCGCGCACTTGCACGTTCAAGCACATCGCGCGCGTCTGTGAAGCCGTATTTCTGCATCCCGGTTAAATCAGCATGACCAGGACGCGGCTGAGTGAGGGGTGTTTGGGTGGCACCAGGTTCTGGAGACATCTCGGTATGCCACTTGTCGCTACGAAACCATTCAGAATTTTGGATTTCAATCGAAACTGGAGAACCCAATGTCCTTCCGTGGCGAATTCCGCCGACCAAAGTGATTACATCTTCTTCAAAGCGCTGGCGAGGACCTCTTCCGTAGCCCAGGCGCCGACGCGCCATTTCTGCCTCGATATCAGAAGCCAACACTGGCATGCCAGCAGGCAACCCTTCCACAATTACAGTCAGGGCCCGTCCATGGGATTCTCCAGCGGTCAAGAAGCGCAACACCATGCCTAGGCTACCGCTCTCTCCGACTTAGTTCTTGTTCCGCAGCAGTTCTCATGACCGACACATCGGGTGCGGTTCCGCACCATGCCTCATGTTGACGCACTGCTTGGTAAATCAACATCCACAATCCGTCAATTACCGTGCAACCGCGTGCTTGGGCTGATCTCAATAACTCCGTTTGCAGTGGTTGGTATACCGCATCCAATACGACTGCATCTTTTCGAATACTTTGTGAGTTAATCGGTGAGATACCAGTAGTAGCCATTCCAACCGAGGTGCAGTTCACGACTATTGATGCCAACTCCAGAGCTTGCTCATCTCCAACGCCAACATCAAAAGTTGCCGCCTCTGGATGCGATCGCACGAGTTCCACTGCTCGTTGCACATTTGCGGGAGTGCGATTGGTCATCTTTACAGTTGCACCCCTACGCGCCAGCGCCAGCGCAACTGATCGTGCGGTTCCACCCGCTCCCAAGACGACGGCTGATGCCCCCTCAATCGTGGCATCACCACGAGCGACCAAGGCATCACAGCAACCATCCCCATCCGTGTTGAATCCAAACGTGCGTCCATGGGCAATGCGTATTGAATTGACGGCGCGCAATGTGCTCGCAACATGGTCTATCTCATCAAGAGTTTTGATGACTGCTTCTTTTAGGGGCATGGTGACCGATAATCCGATGAAGCCTTTGGAAATTGCGTCGGCAACCGTCTGGTGAGCCAATTCAAGATCAGATTCAATACTCAAATACAGCCAGTCATGACCAGCGTTGGCAAACGCAGCATTAAAAATTGAAGGTGACAAACTTTGTTTGATAGGCGTACCAATTACAGCAGCAACCGGTCTTTGGGCGACACTCATTTCAGCAATCCCGCAACGCGGGCAATCTCGACATTGATGAGATGCTGCTCATACGTTGCGGCAAAAACATGACGACCTTGAGTATCAGCAAGTACATAGTACAAATACTGACACTTCGAACCCCGAGGAGCACCCTGACATATTGGATCGCTGAGCGGGGGGTCTGGCGCTGGGGCAAGGGCTGCTGCGATGGAGGCCCTTCCTGGGTTGGCAATGGGTGTCGGAGGAAGACCTTTACGGGTGTAGGTGTTGTATGGCCCGTCATTTGCTTTTAGGTCCCCAAAGTTTGTCTCGGGCTGTGCGCCGTATAGCAATGTGGCATCAATCCCCAACGGCATTCCCAGGGCGAGACGGTTATAAATCACGCGCGCAATTTTGGCCCTATCTTGTGGCACTTTTGCTTCACGCTCAATCATTGATGCAACAGTCAAAACCTCGTAGGCCGAGTAGCCGACACGTGCCTCGGACTCATTTATTTTTTCTTGACGACCAACTCGCTCCATTAGTTGAACCATTCTCTTAACCACACGTGTTTCGTTGTCGTCACCAGAAACTTGATAGGTGTCTGGAAACAATAAACCCTCGAGATTCCAAACCCCCTCGGGTTGAAATTCAGAACGAATCGTGCCGTCTGTGATTGCCAATTTGAAATCTTCTGTTGACAGATATGAGACCTCTGTTCCGAGGCGATCTGCCATCTGGGCCACAGTGAATCCCTCTGGAAAAGTGACTTTTATAAACGTCTGTGCGGGAGAAGTGTTGAGCGCACGGCTGATGTTGCCGGCTGTATCGCGGGGCCGCAAGAGGTAGTACCCGGGCTGCAGGGAGATTCCGCCTTTACGCGCTACATACCAGCGAAATAGCGTTGCATTGACAATAATTCCATCCTTTTCCAATCGATCAGAGACGTTCGTCAATGTGTCACCCTCATTTATTGTGAAATTTGTTGGCGTACCTACCACACCTCCGGGATTAATTTGGCGTACGAACCACAAACCCGCGACACCTACAACGAGAACAACGACAAGACAAACCAACAGAATTGTACGCACCACCAATCGGACGCTCTTGGGAACCTCAGGGGTTGATTCCTCAACATCTTCAACAAAAACGACTCGTTCTTCGTCCCACGGATCCTTCTCCCAATCAGCGGCTAGGTCATGGGGACTCCCCAAAACATTTTTTTCTCTATCTAACAGCGGGTCTCCAATTGAATCACTCATGGCATCCCTCGATTTTTACGGGCATCAAGCCACGACTGCAGCATCACCGCCGCTGCAACTTTGTCAACTACGCGTCTCCTTGCATCGGCTTTCATACGAGCCTCCATCAAAGCATTATCTGCAGTAGTTGTGGTGAAGCGTTCGTCGTGGAAATAGACAGGAACACCAACGACTTTCATAAGTTGACTGCACTCTGCCTCTGCAGATTTTGCCGTTGCACCCATTTCACCGCGCAGCGTGTAGGGCATTCCAACGACGATCGCTTCCGCTTCTTCTTCTAAAACTAAACGCAGGATTTCAGCATGGTCTTGGTCTCTTGTTTTTTTTCGTTGCAGCACCAAAAATGGCGTCGCTATCGTTCCGCTGCGGTCACTCACCGCAATCCCAATGCGCTTTGTTCCTAGGTCCAGACCCAAAACACGCATCTGCTTTAGCGAGCACCGACTGCAGACATTGCATTTTGTCGTGCTATCTCGAGGGCTTGATCAATTGCTTCAATGTTTTTACCACCTGCCGTCGCAACATCGCCCTTGCCGCCGCCACCTCCGCCAACTTTCTTCGCCGCATCCTTGATGATCTCTTGTGCCGTCATTTTTATGCCCGCTCCAATCGCTGCCACGAGAGATACGCCCCCGGTATCTGCTATTCCGCCCAGAACAACCACCAAAACGTTGGGCTGCTGCCGAATTGCAACGCCAAGTTCCCGCAAATCAGATGCCGATATGCCGTCAACGCGGCAAACGACTACACCGTCAACGGCTTTGTTTGCAAACTCAATCGCCTTTGACGCATTAAGTTTGGAGCGCAAAGATTTCAATTCATCCTGGATTGATTTCATCTCGTCTAATCGACGCTCAACTCCGGCTGTTATGTCTTCCCGGCGCCCCCCGACAAGTTCAGCAACTTGATCTGCCATTGTGTCTGCACGCTGCACATAGGCGATTGTCTGTTGTCCCGTTACTGCCTCAATGCGACGCAGATTTGATCCGATTGAGCCCTCGGAGACAACCTTGATTGCGCCGATGTCACCTGTTGCTCTCACATGAGTGCCACCGCATAGTTCAGTTGACGAACCGGCCCGCAAAACCCGCACAAGATCGCCGTATTTATCGCCAAAAAAAGCAATCGCTCCCGCAGCTAATGCTTCTTCCTTGTTTGTCTCAATCGCGCTTACGCTTGTATTTAAAAGCACTTCTTGATTTGCCAAAACCTCAATCTGGCGTATCTCATCATTTGAAAGAGCGTCATAGTGACTGAAGTCAAATCTAAGTCTGTCTGGAGAGACCATTGATCCTGCCTGTTTGACATGGTCGCCCAATACCTCTCTTAGTGCCCAGTGTAAAATATGGGTTGCAGTGTGATTACGGCGAGTAGCTAAGCGAGCATCAACATCAATGGACGCAGTTACTGATTGTCCGACTTCAACCATCCCATGTTCTCGAACCGCAATATGTCGTCGTAACCCAGGAAGTGCAAACGTTGTGTCAACAATGCGCACAAGTGCGTCGGCGGATTTGATCTGCCCAATGTCACCGACCTGACCACCGCTTTCGGCATAAAAAGGTGTTCGATCTAGAAAGATCTCAAGCACACCATCATCACCCTCGATGACCGCAACGACCGTCGCCTCGGCGTCGTCATGCGTGTAACCAACAAACTCAGTGGTGCCAGTTTGCTCAATTATCTCGCGGTAGTCACTCACACGATCGACGTCAGATCTGCCCGTCTTATGCGCGTCTTTGGCCCGTTGGCGTTGGCCCGCCATTTCTTTTTCAAAACCGGCGATGTCCAGCTCCACTCCACGCTCTTGGGCGATTTCTTGGGTTAGTTCGAGTGGGAATCCGTACGTATCGTGGAGCAAAAAAGTGGATTTGCCAGATAACACTTTCTGACCGCTCGCTAGATCAGACTCAAGGATGCCCAGACCATTTTTTAGGGTGTGGCGAAAACGTTCCTCTTCTTTAGTGATGACTCCCAAAATAAAATCTGCGTTGTGATGCAAATTAGGGTATGCATTGCCCATGATGCCAATAGCGGTTTGCGCCAAACCGGGCATCACAAGCTTTTCAGTTCCCAACAGGTATGCATGTCGGATGGCACGGCGCAGAATACGCCGCAAAACATACCCCCGATTTTCGTTTGACGGGAACACGCCATCATTTACCAACATCGTTGCTGATCTTGCATGTTCGGCAAGCACCCGCAAACTGAAACTGGCACGGTCCTGATAGTCGCCAACTTGATACGACGCTCCTGTAGCCATGGAAGCTTGTTCAATCAATGGATAAAGTACGTCGGTTTCCCAGACGGAACCAACATTTTGAGTCAGCGCCAATATTCTTTCAAGACCAGCTCCAGTGTCGATACTGGGTTTTGGAAGAGCAGTTCGCGATCCGTCAGAAGCTTGGTTGTACTGCATGAATACAAGGTTCCAAAACTCAAGAAACCTATCTCCTGCCGGATCATTGAGTGGGCCACCTTCTGGACCGAATGCTGGTCCCCGATCAATATGTATTTCTGAACACGGTCCACAGGGACCCGTTTCCCCTGCTTGCCAAAAGTTATCCTTATCGCCGAGGCGTTGAATGCGATTCATCGGCACGCCCACAACATCGTGCCAAATCTGCTCAGCCTCATCGTCGCTCTCATGAACCGTTATCCAGAGACGATCACCATCAAATCCGAAGACCTCTGTTGCCAATTCCCATGACCACGGGATTGCATCTTGTTTGAAATAATCCCCGAAACTAAAGTTGCCGAGCATTTCAAAAAAAACGAGATGTCGCGTAGTTCTTCCCACCTCGTCGAGGTCATTGTGCTTGCCACCTGCGCGAGCACATTTTTGAACACTGACAGCCCGCTGATAAGGCGCCACTTCATCACCCACAAAAAAAGGCTTGAACGGAACCATTCCGGCGACGGTAAACAACAATGTCGGGTCATGAGGAATCAGACTCGCCGATGGGACAATAGTGTGATTTCGCGATGCAAAAAATGATGTGAAAATAGAGCGCAGGTCGTTGGCCGAGCGCAGAGATGAAGGGGTGTTTTTTGCCTCTGCCATACAACCTAAATACTATTGCCTGAGCCCAAGTTGACTAGGGAGTGTCATCGCCTAGCAAGACATCAGTAGCGGCGCGAAGGGCTTTACCAAGTCGCCCGACAATTTTAAGCACCTGCTCCATCAGATTGCTTGCCATATTCGCCGGCGTGAGGCGTTCTGTAAATTCTGCAACGGAGCGCTTCGTCCTTTCGTATCCAAACACGCCGCACAAAGCACCGAGCGCAAACCAAAACAACTTTTTCACAACAAACTTCACTTTCTGGGGCTGTCATTACTTAACAAGGTCATTCTTGCGGTAATCGCTCACATCGGCAACCGAATAATCTAAATATTGCTGTTGCTTGGCCGGGAAACACTGGAGGAAACCTGCCCAATGCCATGCCCTCAGTCGCAAGAAGCGCTGCGACCTACGCCGATGCTGGAGGAGGAAGGACGCGCAGACCAAGTTCCGTTAAGTGTTTGGCGTCAACCACCGTCGGCGCATTAGTCATCGGGTCGGTGCCACTTTGAGTCTTAGGAAATGCAATCACCTCTCGAATATTTTCTTCTCCTGCCAGCACGGCGGTGAGGCGATCAATGCCGAAAGCAAACCCACCATGGGGAGGAGCTCCATATTTGAATGGTTGCAGAAAAAACCCAAATTTTTTATCAGCTTCTTCGTCTGATATTCCAAGCAGATTAAAAACCCTGCGCTGTAGTTCTGGTTCATGAATTCGAATCGAGCCACTCCCGAGTTCCCAGCCGTTCAACACAAGATCGTAGGCCAGCGCTCGAACCTTGAGTGGATCTGTCTCCATGAGGTGAATGTCCTCCGGGTGAGGATGGCAAAACGGATGATGTCCAGGTCGGGGTGCTCCAGTAACGGGATCAACCCCGACAAATAGTGGAAAATCCACCACCCACACATACCGATAAGGGCCTACATGTACAGGTGGACGTCCGATGTCGTTTCGTAATTGACCTAGAACTTCGCATGTCGTTGACCATTCATCTGCAACGATCAAAATCAAATCACCTTGGGTCGCGCCTGTTGTTTGCAACAACTCCACTTTTTCTTGGTCTGACAAAAACTTTGCCACAGGAGAGTCAAGTGCTGAATCAGTACCGACTTTTATCCAAACCAGACCCTTGGCTCCGATTTTTTTGGCACGATCAGTAAATGCATCCAACTTATTTCGTCCAGATGCGGCGGCATCTGGATAGGTGACTGAGTCAACACAGATTGCCTTTATTGAGGCTGCTCCAGCAAAAGCTTTGAATTCAGTCGAGGAAAAAATTGACGTAACGTCAATCAACTTCATTTCAAATCGCAGGTCAGGCTTGTCGACGCCGTAATTCTCCATCGCATCTCGCCAAGTCATTCGCTCTATTTCAGGTGGCGCCGAGCCAGTTGCCACCGTGGCAGCCGCAGTAACTGCCGCTCCGATCGCTGTTAGCACGTCATCTTGATTCACAAAAGACATCTCGGCATCTAGTTGCATAAACTCGTACTGCCGATCGGCGCGTAAGTCTTCGTCACGCAAGCAACGCGCAATCTGGTAGTACCTATCAACGCCAGCCAGCATCAATAATTGTTTCCACAGTTGAGGAGATTGTGGGAGGGCATAAAACGAGCCCGGTTCTTTCCGCGAGGGGACCAAGAATTCTCTCGCCCCCTCTGGTGTTGACGGCATCAACATCGGAGTCTCTACTTCAACAAATCCCTGGATTTCCATTGCAGTTCTGATGGCAGAGTTAATCTCTGCCCGCAATCGCAGATTCTTTTGCAGACGCTCCCTGCGTATATCTAAATATCGAAATTTAAGACGAGTCAATTCGTCAACATCGTCGGTGCGGGCGTCAATTGCAAATGGAGGAGGCTCGGCATTATTGAGTACGACCACGACACAGTCCCCGATCTCAACTTCACCAGTTGGGATAGTGCCATTTACTGTTCCTTCTGGTCTGGCCCGGATTGTTCCCTTTATCTGCACGACATATTCACTTCGCACGTCTACGTCATTGTCAACGACACACTGAATGATGCCCGAGTGGTCGCGAATATCCAGAAATGCCAAACGCTCGCCATGCTCACGCCGACGACCCACCCAACCGCAAACCGTGACAGTCTTGCCGATATCAGCATTCCGCAACTCTCCACAAAGGTGTGTACGCATTGATGTACTGCTCATGGGGTGAGCCTCCGTGGGATTTTCGCGCCTAAATTGCGGGCAAGAAAGTCAACTAAATCCTTTATTGCAATGGTCTGTTGTTGGGCAGATGCCATATCACGAATTATGCAGTTGTTACTTTCAAACTCTTCAGAGGCAATGATCACGGCAAAACGAGCACCACTTCGATCAGCAGATTTCATTTGCGCTTTCATGCTGCGTGCATCAAAGGCTCGGTCAGCACTGTACCCGGCGTCTTGAATGCGATTTGTCACGACAAGTGCCTGTCTGCCATCAATTACATCAACCACAAAAACATCGACTGAGGATTTGGGTGCTCCAAAAACACCTTCGGCATCACAGGCCAACAATGTGCGATCAAGTCCTAATGCAAACCCAATGCCAGGCGTATCTGGACCACCCAAAGTCTGCACCAGCCCGTCGTATCGACCGCCACCGCCAATGGCGTTTTGTGCCGACTCAAGCGCAGTCGAAACAAACTCAAAAGTTGTACGGCGGTAATAATCAAGTCCTCGAACAAGATATTCATTTTGATGGAACGGAATTTCCAACATACGCAAACCATTAAGAACTTTTTCAAAATGATTATTCGCCTCAATGCTCAGGAACGACTTGATTGTTGGCGCCCCAGCGATTACCTCAATATCAGCGTGGCGCTTGGAATCAAGAACTCTCAGCGGATTGCGGTCAAGCGTTTGACGCGCCTCTGGCGTTAGCGCATCCTGATTGGACTGCAGATATTGGCGCAGGGCGTCAACATATTTTGCTCGGTCCCCTTCGTCACCCAAGGAGTTGATCACCAATTGAACGCCTGACAGCCCAAGTCGTTGATAAAACTTCCAGGCCAGCGATATCACTTCAACGTCAAGGTCTGAGTCATTGACTCCGAGGGCCTCAATTCCTACCTGATCAAATTGTCGATATCGACCCGCTTGGGCTTTTTCATACCGAAAATTCGGGCCTGTGTACCACACCTTCCATGGCGTCGTCGGTCGATGCTGGGCGAATGCACGACACACACTTGCGGTTTGTTCAGGACGCAATGACACATGCCTTCCGCCTTTATCGTCAAAGTCATACATTTCCTTGGCAACTACATCGGTCGCTTCCCCAATTCGATGGAACACCGCAGCGTCTTCAAAGATTGGGGGGATTATGCATCCATAGCCAGCAGCCTCAACCGTATCGGCAAAAATTGCGTTGAAAGAACGCCAACGGGCGGCGTCTGGCGGCATGATGTCCCGAGTTCCGGGGCTGGTCTGAAACGAAGGCACGACTCCTCAGGTTAGTCTGCACTCGCACCAGGAACAATGCGATATGCGTCGTATACGGCCTCAATTGACTTGATGGTGCGAAGAACAGAGTCAAGGTGGTTCGGATCGGCGAGTTCAAATTCGAATCGCATTTTTGCAACACGGTCGGCTCCAGTGTTTGTGCTGCACGACACGATATTGACATGCTGTTCTGAAAGTGCATTGGCGACGTCTCTTAATAACCGACTTCGATCGAGTGCTACGACCTCGACACCAGCCCTAAAGACCGAACCCTCACCTGAGCCGGACCACTCCACATCAATCAATCGAGCTGCTTGTTCGTTCATCAACGAGATTGCGTTGGCACAATCAGACCGGTGGACGCTCACGCCCCGACCCTTGGTCACAAAACCAATGATGTCGTCTCCGGGAACCGGCGTACAGCATCTAGATAGCCGCACTAAAATGTCATCAATGCCGTCAACATGAATGCCAGGCGATGTGCGGTGATGTGTTTCGGGTTGATCTATGCGACTTGAGACTGACATCTGCTCGTCGGTTGTATCACCCCGCACAATCCGCGCAATTCGTTGGGCAAACCCGCGAGCAGATACATGGTGCTCTCCGATTGCGGCGAACAAAGTATCAATGTCAACATAACTTAGGGCGTCAAGTTCATGAAGGAATGCTTCCGACGTCCATATTCTTTGAACCGGAAGTCCCTCGCGTCGCAACTCTGCCGTCAATTCATCACGGCCTACCTCAATCATGTCTTCGCGACGTTCACGGGAAAACCATTGGCGAATCTTGTTTTTTGCACGGGGTGATTCGACGAAGCCCAACCAGTCGTGAGATGGGGCTGAGTCCTCTACTTGCGAAGTGAATATCTCACATGTATCCCCAGAACGAAGTTCTGAATTTAGCGATACCAGCCGCCCATTGACTCGCGCCCCGATACAAGCATGCCCGACCTCTGTATGCACGGCATACGCAAAATCAACAGGGGTTGCTTTAAGCGGCAAGGTGATGACGCGACCTTTGGGTGTGAATACAAATATTTCATCCTGCTCCAGGTCTGTCTTGAGGCTCTCCATAAATTGTGATGGATCATTGATTTCAGATTGCCAATCGATGATGGTGCTCAGCCAATCAATGTCTGATCTAGCAGAATTGTCCTTATAAGCCCAGTGTGCAGCGACCCCGCGCTCCGCTCGGTCATGCATCTCGCTCGTGCGAATTTGGATCTCGAGGGGTTTGCCACCCGGTCCAATGACCGTCGTATGCAGCGACTGATAAAGATTGAATTTAGGCATTGCGATGTAGTCTTTAAAACGACCAACCACTGGTTTGAATTTTCCATGAATACAACCAAGAGCGGCGTAACAATCTCGAACATTGTCCACGATGATGCGAATTGCAGCAAGGTCAAAGATGTCATCAAAGTCACGCTCTTTTTGCACCATCTTTTCGTAAATACTCCAGAGATGTTTTCCTCGACCCGTGACCTCAGCCTTAATTTGTACATCTGACAAACGAGCAAGCACTTCGGCGACTGACCGAGCCAAGAAGATGTCACGCTCAGGTGAGCGCGTCTGTACTAGTTGGTCTAATTCTGCATAGCGCTTCGGATAAATTGCGGCGAAAGCAAGGTCTTCGAGTTCTTGCCTCATCTCTTGCATTCCGAGCCGATGCGCCAGAGGTGCATAGATATCGAGAGTTTCCTGGGCGACTCTTTGCTGCTTGTCGGGAGGCACCCCGGCGAGCGTGCGCATGTTGTGTAGCCGATCAGCAAGCTTTATAACCAGAACACGAAGATCCTTGGCCATTGATACAAGCATTTTACGCATTGTCGCTGCTTGCTGTTCTTCATGAGAATCAAAATGCAACCGCTCAAGTTTGGTTACGCCGTCAACAATCGTGGCAACTTCTCTGCCGAAGTCACGTTCAACATCTGCAAGCGTAATCTCTGTGTCCTCAACCGCATCATGCAAAAGTGCTGCTACTAGCGAGATCTCATCAAGCCCGATATCGGCCACGATACGAGCGACAGCAATGGGGTGATTGATATAGGACTCACCGCTTGAGCGCATCTGATTGTGGTGGGCTTCACGCGCCATTTCATACGCCTTATTAATTGTTGAAACAGAGGCCTTGGGATGGCGTTGGCGATAACTCAACAACAGCGAGCCAAGTTCATTAACCGGAGCGCTGTGGTGTCTTCTCCATGGAAGAACTCTGTCTACGGTACCCATGATGCAAGGCTACCGAATAGCACCTTGCGCTAGCGGCGTCCCTTTTTCCGAGGGCGTGGAGGATGACTCAACACTGTGGCAACGGTCATTGAATCCTGGTCCGACGAAGTTCGTGAAACCGCCTCGCTATCCCGAGTGGCTTCTGACCGCTGAAGCGTCGCCCGACGACCAGATGCGGCACCAGTAACAATCAAACGCGTCATTTCTTCACCAAGGGCTCGTTGACCGCGCAGACCAACAAACCTTGCCTCCCGCTCTTTGAGTAACCCGAACAAAGGTGTCGCAATGTAAATAGAAGAATATGCACCCGTAGTGAGACCGACGAGCAAGGCCACGGCAAACTCTTGAAGAGCAATGGCACCCATCACCAAAGAACCAAGTAGGAGCAGACTCAGTACAGGCAAAATAGCTGCAATGCTCGTATTCAACGAGCGCATCAAAACTTGATTCATTGACACATTTATAATGTCACCATATGAAGCGCGGGTTGTTTTAAAACGTTCGTCGTTTTCTTGTACCTTGTCAAAAACAACGATGGTGTCGTACAAACTGAATCCCAAGATAGTCAGGAAAGCCACCACCGTCGCGGGTGTTACCTCTAAACCAAGAAGTGAATAGACGCCTACGCTGACGAGTACGTCGTGGACCATCGCCACAATCGCGGCAATCGCCATTTTCCATTCGAAGCGAAATGCGATGAACAGAGACACCAATGCAAAAAACACCACAAGCGCGCGAATTGCTTTTTCCGTAATGCTGCGTCCCCATGTCGAACTAACTGCTGCCACGCTAATTTGATCGGCATCGACATCGGCCTTTGCTGCGAAGGCTTCTTTCAAGGTGGTAATTTTTTCAGGAGCTTGATCACCGACTTGAATACGAACTCGTTTGTCTGAACCAGAGGTCAAGGTTTGGATCTTGGCATCTTTGGGATCAATTTCATTGGTTGTCAGGACGTCCTTTGCATCATCAAGCCCAAAAGATTGCGTCGATGGAACTTCCCAAGCCACACCCCCTTTAAAGTCGATGCCTAGATTGAGACCTTGTGACAGGAGAGACACGATTGTTAAGACCCCGACAAAAAGGGAAAGTGCGAAGCCAATTTTACGTCGGCCATAAAAATCAACCGTTGTTTCACCACGATATAGACGAGAAAATCTGCCAGCCATCACGCGTCTCCTAGAGATCCGACTGGCGTACGTCTGACCCCGAGAACGCGGCCACTCGTTAAAAATCTGGTTCTAGACAACAACAACACTGTCGGTCTCGTGAAGAAATACGACACGACGATGTCAGTCAAGGTGGAGAGTCCTAAGAAAAATGCGAATCCCCGCACAGAGCCAACCGTCAACCACCACAGCACAAGGGCGCCTATGAGTGAAACAGTGTCTGCTGCAAGAATTGTTCGCCAAGCGCTCTCAAAGCCCCTTTGCGCTGAATTCTTGAGCGTTCGCCCACTTTTGACATCGTCTTTTAGTCGCTCAAAGAAAACTACATAGGAATCGACTGTGACCCCGATCGACACGATAATGCCAGCAGCACCAGACAAGGTAAGAGCCAGACCATTTGTCTTGGACAGCCACGAGATGACGCTCCACAAAAGCAAGCCAGATACAGCAAGCCCACCGACCACCACGAGGGCCATCATGCGATAATAAAACAAGAGGAACAACAACACCAGCAAGATGCCAATGAGTCCACTCACGATTGCTGCTTTTAATGAGTCTTTTCCAAGTGAAGCCGAAACAGTCTGCACAGTCGGTGCACTGAAGCGAACAGGAACTGCGCCAAATTGAAGGTACTTTGCCAACTGCTTAGCTTCTTTTTCGGTGAAAGACCCGCTGATTTGCACGTTGCCCCCCGTGAAAACAGGCTCTTGTACTGTTGGCGCAGAAATCACTTTGCCGTCCAGAACGATTGCTAGTTGCTTTGTTGGACAAACCTCGGTGCCGTTGAAGCATGCCGTTGCCAAAGCATTCCACTGATCAGATCCTTGGGCGCCATCCCGCAAACTCACATTAACTACCCATGCACCGTTATTAATTTCTGCAGAGGCGTTGTTATTAAAAATTTCGCCAGTACCCCCACTTGGTCCGACAAGATAAACAAAGTCATCTTTTTCTCCAGGCAACACCGCGTCGCGGTCCCGATCATCTTGGGGAGGTAGCACAGTATCGCTAACACCACTAATCGTCGTTGCTGTTGTGGATGCCTGGGTTGAATCGGTTGCCGCTGGAATTGTTGTGTTGGCTGCAAGCCGAACACTTCCCGGACCACCTGATGTCGCCGCGATTGTTGTTGTTGTTGTCACGGCTGTAGAGGCGAGTGTTGTCGTTGTCACGCCTGATGGCAAGGTTGTTGTCGTTTGAGTTGAGCCCATCTGCTTGACGGGACGCAACAAAACCTCACCAGAACTACCGACTAGTTCGAGGGCAGCCTTTTGGTCTTTGACCCCGGGAAGATTAATCACGACAGTATTGCCTTGGCGAATAATCTCTGGCTCAGAAACACCAATCGAGTCGACGCGTTTGCGAATAATGTCAACAGCAACATCTAGAGCCGCAGGATCAAAGGTGCCGATAGGTTCTAGCGTGACCGAAGCGCCACCCTGCAGGTCAAGACCCAGTGACGGATGATTGCCAGCGGCAAGATTGCCACCAAATCCACCAAGTCCTACGACAAGCACTCCGACAAGAGACCACCATAAACGCCGACGCATGATTTCTATTTGTCGTCTGTATCGCCAAGAGGTTGCCCGCCCGCTGCTTCTTTTGACGGATCAATCTTGCGTGCAATGGCACTACGCAAGACTCGAATTTCGACGCCATCTGCAATATCAAGCCACACGATGTCACCGTCAATAGCAGATACAAATCCAAGCACACCTGAATTCAACACAACCTCATCATTTTCATTTATGCTTTTTTGGAGGGATTGAGCGTCTTTGACTCGACGACGTTGGGGGCGAAGGAGCAAGAAATACATTGCGGCAAAAATGGCCCCAAAAAAGACCAACTGGAAGGCGACGCTTCCGCCATTGTTGGAGTCTTTCGCGGCGGCAAGTACAAGGTTAAGCACGGAGAAGAATCCTAGCCCCAAACATTCAGGATTTGTGCCCGCAAACTGCCAAACGAGCCATCCCGAATGGCATTACGGATGGCCTCCATGAGTTGCAAAGTCCAAGAGATGTTGTGTATCGAGACCAATCGCGACGCCGTGGGCTCGGTGACCTGAAATAAATGGCGAATGTAACCCCGTGAGTGCTGGGCACACACCCAACAGGAACAGGAGGAATCGAGAGGTTCATCAGCCAGTCGATGGACAGCATTTTTAATATTTGCACGACCTTGAGAGGTCAAAGCAGTTCCGTGACGTCCTAGCCGAGTCTGCAGAACACAATCAAATTGATCCACACCCAACGCAACGGCCTCGACGAGCGATGCCGGATCCCCCACTCCCATTAGATAACGCGGCTGATCTGAGGGAAGTTCTTGGATAGCCGCAGCCAATGCGGGCAACATCTCAGAGCGGGTCTCACCCACCGACAAACCACCGATTCCGTATCCGTCAAATCCGATTTCATGGGTGCGCTGTGCGCTCTCCCGACGCATTGACTCATCCACGCCACCCTGCACAATGCCAAAGAGGCTCTGATCAACGCGCGTGTGCGTATTTTTTGCACGCACGGCCCACTCCGTTGTGCGCTCAAGTGCTTGTCTAATGATGTCAGGTGGAGATGGCAGCGATGCACATACATCGAGCACCATCTGAATGTCTGCGCCGATCAACTCTTGGGTGACGACGGCAACTTCAGGCGTGAATCGGTGGGATGACCCGTCATATGTGGAGCGAAAGGTGACGCCATCGTCATCTACTTTTGGATCAAGAGAAAACACTTGAAAGCCACCCGAGTCTGTCAAGGTCAAGCCATCCCAACCGGTGAACTTTCCCAGCCCTCCGAAGTGGGCGACAACATCTGCCCCAGGACGAAGCATCAGATGATATGTATTGCCCAACACAATGCGCGCACCCAAAGCTGCATAGTCGGCAGCACTCAAATACTTCACAGCACCACGAGTTCCGACTGGCATGAAGCACGGAGTTTCATAGTCGCCACGATGCGTGTGAGCAACTCCGGTACGAGCTGTTTCATGGCGTGCATCAATTTCTAAATGGACCTTGTACACGTGTCTTCCTATTCCCTTGAATCACTCACGAAAGATGTCTGTTCAGCAACATCGCATCCCCGAATGACAAAAATCTATAATCACTTCTCAGTGCCTCCTCATAAAGTGTGCGCCACCTAGGACCGATAAGTGCATCAATCATGAGAAGTAGTGATGTGCGTGGCATATGGAAATTCGTGAGCAAAAGATCTACTGCCTTCCATTCGTAGCCACGCGTGATGAATAAACCCGTTCTTCCAGAAAGTATCCCAGTCGTGGCTGCAGACTCAAGTGCCCGTGCAGATGTGGTACCAACTGCGATCACCCTTCGTGCCTCCACACATTTCTGCAATAAATCCACTGGCACGGAATATCTTTCGGTATGGATTGCATGTTCGGTGGGATCAAGAACCGTGACCGGTTTGAAAGTTGCAAGACCGACAACTAATTCAACGCGCTCAAGGCACACACCTTTTTTTACAAGGGCATCAATCAAGTTGGGCGTAAAGTGCAGGCCTGCAGTAGGCGCGGCAGCCGAAGCCGCTCGATTGGCGTAAACGGTCTGATAGCGATTGTGATCAGCGAGGTCGGCACGGATATAGGGGGGTAAAGGCATTGTTCCTATTTTCGTAATCCGCTCAAGTGGAGACTCATCCAAAATCTCAACCTCAAAAGTATCGCCTGCATCAGTGCGCTTTCCGAGGCGCACCATTGGCTTACCGAAGTATTCTAAAACTTCACTTGGTTTTAGTTTTCGTGCCGGCCGCACCATTGCCTCCCAACGCGTTTGGCTTTCATTGAGTGGCTCTAGCAGCAACACTTCGGCTGAACCACCAGTGCGACGCTGCAGGCGCAGACGAGCAGGCAGGACTTTTGTGTCGTTTATAACCAATAGATCTCCTGGCTCGACAAGATCAATTAACTGCGACATCTTGCCGTGCAGAGGAGATGCCGAACCACAATCAACCAGAAGTTTTGCCGCATCACGGGGCTCAATGGGTAACTGAGCAATGCGTGATTCTGGAAGTTCGTAATCGATCTCGCTAAGTTGCACGTTGGCAGGCTACGAGCTAGAGATGTGTGCCCACGCAGCGTCTGTGGCCACGCGCCCACGCGGAGTACGTGCCAGCATTCCCTGCTGGATTAGGAATGGCTCATAAACATCCTCAATGGTCTCTGGCTGTTCCCCTACCGCGATAGCCAATGTCGAAAGGCCCACTGGACCACCTTTGAACTGCTCACAGAGTGCCGACAAAATCGCTCTGTCCACCTTGTCTAGACCCTTTTCATCGACTCCGAACACCAGCAACGCCTCATTAGCGATTGCATGGGTGATGTTGCCGTCGGCACGCACCTCGGCAAAGTCGCGAACCCGACGCAAGAGTCTGTTGCCGATGCGCGGTGTTCCACGACTACGCCTGGCAATTTCATGGGCAGCATCAGTATGCAATGGCACGTTCAGGATTCCAGATGCTCGTTTGACGATGGATTCCAATTCATCAACCTCGTAATAATCGAGTCGCGCCACCAATCCAAAGCGATCTCTGAGTGGACCAGTAATCATCCCTGTACGGGTTGTTGCGCCAATCAGGGTAAATGGTGCGAGCGTCAAGCGGATAGAGGATGCTGCTGGACCCTTACCCACAACAATATCGATTTGAAAATCTTCCATCGCGGGATACAGGATTTCCTCTACTGCACGCGAGAGCCTGTGAATCTCGTCAATAAACAAAACATCGTGTTCGCCCAGTTTGGCCAATATCGCCGCAAGATCGCCAGCACGCTCAAGCGCCGGGCCTGATGTCACATGCATCGTGACGGCCATTTCTGCCGCAACAATCCCTGCCATCGTAGTTTTTCCGAGTCCTGGTGGTCCGGCTAGCAATATATGGTCAGCGGCTTGGCCCCTTTGCCGAGCAGCACCGAGCATGATGTCTAGATGTTCTTTTAGTTCGCGTTGACCGACGAAGTCGTCTAAGCGTCGGGGACGAAGACCGGTTTCTTCACTGACTTCGTGCTCTTGGGCGATATTTGGGTCCAGGAATTCTTCACGCACGAGAAACTCCTAGTACCGCAAGTGATTCTCGCAACAACTGTTCAGGCGAGAGAGATGCATCAAGGTTGCGCAATACATCGCGAATTTCGTCCTGGGCGTAGCCAAGTCCGACAAGTGCTTCGCGTACATTGCCGACGCTGCTTGACATTTGTTCTCCATTTAACATCGGTGCCGACAAATCACTCAGCAAAAGTTTGCCCTTTAGTTCAATCAAAATACGTTCGGCAGTCTTTTTACCAACCCCAGAAACCAACGTCAGAGATGCCGCATCAGATGTGGCAACAATGTCGACCAGTGCTCTTGGACTATGAACAGACAATATCGCCAAGGCCATTGAGGGTCCGATGCCGTGTGTCGCAATCAGTGTTTCGAAAATGTCTCGTTCGTCACGCGTTGCAAATCCGTACAGAGTCTGAGCGTCTTCCCGAACATGATGATGGATATACAAGTATGTCTGCACTGTCGGCTCAAGTTCGGCCAACGTTGAGGGCGTGACTGCACAAACATACCCAACACCGGCAACTTCAATTAAAACCGTTCCAGTCATACTCCGCTCTAAAACGATTCCACGCAGAGATCCAATCATGTTGATGATTGCCTTTCAAGCAACGCTGCGTTTTGCAGTGCCATGAATGGCGCACAGGCAATGTGACACAGCGCAATCGCAGCCGCGTCCGCAGCATCAGGTGGCTGCGGAAGTTCTGCTAAACCGAGTCTCGATTGCACCATCCGCTGAATTTGATCTTTGTTGGCTCCGCCCCAACCGGCAACAGCGTTTTTTATTTGACTCGGTGTGTATTGTGCAACTTCTGCACCATCGCGCGCTGCCAAGGCCAAAGCGATTCCACTTGCTTGACCAACACCCATCGCCGTTCGTACATTGGTCTGGAAGAAAACTTGTTCAACTGCTACTGCATCTGGAGTGAACTCATGCAAAAGCGCGGACAACTCATCATGCAATTCAGCCAGCCGATCAGGGAGTGAACATTTTGGTGATGTGCGCAAAACTCCAAGCGATAGCGCCGAAATCTTGGTGGCTGATCGGGCCTGTAAAACGGCGTACCCGCAACGAGTGAGGCCAGGGTCAATACCCAAAACCACCAGACCGCCTAAATGACCCCGATGCGAAGCGAACATATGTTCCATTGTACCTATCCAAATCACCCAAGGCGGGCATTTGCCGCCATTTTGGGCAGACCTCTTGACAGGGTCGCCAACCTGGCTGGGCTTGGCTTGGCTTGGCTTGACCAGGTCAGTCGAGGCTCTCCATCAAGGCATCGTCGATGTCAAAATTGGCGTAGACGTCTTGCACATCATCGTTGTCCTCAAGGGCGTCCATAATCCGCAAAATCGACTTCGCATCATCAGCATCAAAGACTTCAATGGTCGTGGATGACACCATCGTAGTTTCAGCCGACAGCACGATGAGGCCAGCCGCCTCGATCGCATCTTTGACCTCATAAACCGCATGTGGACTTGTGGTGATGCGCCATGAATCGCCATCACGACCGACATCATCGGCACCTGCTTCAAGTGCCACGGTCATGACCGTATCTTCATCGGTAGAGCCATTTAGCAAAATTACGCCACAGCGAGAAAACTGCCAACCAACAGCACCCGGCTCAGCCATCGCTCCGCCGTGCTTACTAAATGCCATACGAACATCTGACGCGGTTCGATTGCGGTTATCTGTCAACACATCAACCAAAAGGGCAACTCCGCCAGGGGCGTATCCTTCGTAAGTAACTGATTCATAGTGCGCACCATTGTTTTCTCCCATGCCTCGCTTGATTGCACGCTCGATTGCATCTTTTGTCATCTGTCCAGCCTTGGCTTTCAGAACCATCGTGCGCAAAGTTGCATTGGTGTCAATGTCTCCGCCACCTGCTCGCACGGCAACCTCGATCTGTCGCGCCAACTTGGCAAACAACTTGCCACGCGCCTTATCAATTGCCCCCTTTTTATGTTTAATCGTTGCCCATTTTGAGTGACCAGACATCGCTCACTTCTCCTTTGTCGTGACGAAACTATTTATAAAATACTCGTGCAGTCGCACATCCCCAGCAAGTTCGGGATGAAACGACGCCGCTAGAACATTCGCTTGACAAACAAGCACTGGCTCCCCACCATAGGTCCCCAAAACTTGTACTTTTTCACCCACTGCCTCAATCCGCGGGGCGCGAATGAAGACTCCATGAAAATCACCTATGACAGTGTCAACATTTGCTTCAAAACTATCCACTTGGCGCCCGAACGCGTTGCGTCGGACGGTGATGTCAATTGCATCGAAGCAACATTGGTCCAACTTTCCATCCACAATTTCATGAGACAGCAAAATCATCCCAGCACACGTTCCAAAGATCGGCAAGCCATCGGCAATCACGGCCTTGATTGGTTCAAATAAAACACTCGATGCCAGCAACTGAGACATCGTGCTGGACTCCCCGCCCGGCATGATGAGGGCATCAAGATTATTTAAATCTGCGGTATTGCGTACCTCTACTGGGGAATGGCCCAGTTCAGCAATGCAGGCGGCGTGAGACGCAAACGCTCCCTGCAGAGCAAGAACACCAATTTGCGTGATCACCTGGAGGCTCTGCGTTCATCGCCACCACATTTTTCACCAACCGCGAGAGGCGAATCTTTGACTTTCATTGATTTCGTCCATCCCGATTCCGGTCATTGGCGCCCCGAGCGAGCGACTGACCTTAGCCAAAATATGTGCATCTCGAAAATGAGTCGTGGCTTCCACGATTGCTTTGGCGCGTGGAGCAGGGTCATCACTCTTGAAAATTCCCGAGCCAACGAATACCGCTTCGGCACCTAGTTGCATTGCTAGCGCAGCATCAGCCGGAGTCGCTATTCCGCCGGCACAAAATAATGGAACCTGCAAGCGTCCAGTTCGCGCAATTTCTTGCACAAGAGGAAGCGGCGCTTGAAGTTTTTTCGCCCAGTCAAACTGCTCCGCAGCATCGGCCTGAGAAATTCTTCGAATATCGCCCAGGATGGAGCGCAGATGGCGCACTGCCTCGACGATGTTGCCAGTTCCTGCTTCCCCTTTTGATCGAATCAAACAAGCCCCCTCTGAAATGCGCCGCAGTGCCTCCCCTAAATTAGTTGCACCGCATACAAACGGAACCGTGAATGCAAACTTGTCGATGTGATGAGCCTCATCTGCAGGTGTCAGCACCTCTGACTCGTCCACAAAATCAACGCCAAGCGCTTCCAGAATCTGTGCTTCAACGAAGTGACCGATTCGAGCCTTTGCCATGACCGGAATTCGAACCGCGGCCTGAATTGACTCAATCATCTCAGGATCGCTCATACGAGCCACTCCACCATCTCGCCGAATGTCAGCTGGAACACGCTCTAGGGCCATTACTGCACAGGCACCTGAATCTTCAGCAATACGGGCCTGCTCGGCAGTGACGACATCCATGATCACGCCGCCCTTCATCATCTCTGCAAGACCACGCTTAACACGCATTGTCCCTTGCTCTGATTGAGGTTCTTTTCGATTTTGATTCATACCTACATCGTACCGAGTTAACTCCACCGCGTGACGACTCCTTATCGCCACAATACCGTGGCAGGATCTGTGCCAAGTGGCACCACGGAGATTGTTTTTGGGCGTGCCAACTCAACCCAAGTCCGCCCTGGCGACAATTTAATCACCGCGCCTGTTTTATCGGTCAATACAAAAGACCTAGTGCGATCACTGCGGGCCCAAGTAGCGCCAATCGCTCCGCCGTTGGTGAGCACCATGGCGTTTCCGGTGCCGGTTGTTAGTGCTTCTGGACTGCGAGAGTCTGCTTTGCTACGCACATACTTCACCACCAAGATAACGACGTTGGCAGTACTGATGACATCGCCATCGCTTTCTTTTTCTTGCACTAAAAGACGCTTTGAGTTTTCAGAACTGCGTAAATAAGTGCCAGTGGTCGAATCCCACTGCCAAAATGCTTTTACGCCATCCATTTTAACTTTCACACCGGCAGCAGGAAGAGACGTCGCAGGTGTGGCATCACTAGTGGTGCGATAGAGAAACTGTTGTGGGGGCGCAGCCGAAGTTTTGGAGGCAAGTTTCCAAATATCAGTTGTTCGAGAAAACAAGTTATGCGGAGCCTTGTAGGCCTTATCCCGAAAATACTTACCTTGGCCGATCGCTGTCAAAAATCCGGCGTTGATTAAATCAGATTTGTTGACCGCTTGAGTAACGCCACTATTGCCACCACTCCAAACGAACAGCGGCTTGTTATAGGCACCTAAAATATCAATGTCCTGGGTTCGTCCACTTCGCAATGGTCCAACTGGATCACTTCCCTGGGAATGAAAGATGGCGGCCAAACGCGTCATTCCCTCAACATTTTCCTCAAACACGATGTCTGCCTTATTGAGGCCTGTTTGAGGACGCCCAAGCGGATGATTGTCAATTTTTGCAACCAACGCTGGTCGTTTGAGCACACTTACATCAATGTCTGGTCGGGGCAAACCAGTGAGTGGATAAACTTTCTCATTGATCGGGATTGTCGCCGTCGGAGAAATTGTCCCTGTTGAATTTGCTCCACTAGAAGTTGAGTCAGAACTATTCCCACCACCGCCACAAGCACCTAGAACTAATGCCACCGCAATCACGGCAATAACAGGACTGCAACTTACGGAGTTCTTCATCATTTTAAATCTCCCTTAGCAATGCAATCCGCTCTTCGAGCGGAGGGTGTGTATTGAAAAGACTATGCATTCTTGACAACTTCCCAGCGTCACCAACACCAGATAGGGGTTGTTCAATCCACAAGTGAGCCGTGGCAGTAGTTGCTGCATGCGTGACGGTTGTGTCTTCTTTGAGTTTTTCAAGCGCCGAGATCAGACCTGGCGGGTATCGGGTCATTTGACATGCCGAGACATCGGCAAGGGTCTCGCGTCGGCGACTGATGGACGCCTGCATTAAGCGCGCCGCAATTGGCGCAAAAATAAGCAGAACAAAACCGATTATTGCCAGCGGGTTAGAGCCATTGTCGCGGTCATTACCACGCGAGACGCGTCCACCGTTCCACCACATCATTCGAATTGACATGTCGGCAATCAGTGCAATAGCACCCACCAAGGTGACAGCCAATGTGGACACCAAAATGTCGTAATTACGAATGTGGGATAGTTCATGGGCAAGAATGCCTTCAAGTTCAACCCGATTCATTTTCTCCAATAAACCAGTAGTCACCGCTATCGCGGCGTGACTCGGGTTTCGACCAGTTGCAAAAGCATTAGGTGCAGCATCGTGCACAACGTATATTCCTGGCTTTGGTAAACCGCTTGCAATACACAGACCTTCGACCAGGTTGTGCAGGCGTTCGTATTCTTGGGGATCGGCAGGTACTGCTCTGCTTACGCGCAGGGCAATGACATCTGCTTTCCAATAAGACACAAACGCCGTCGTTCCAGAGAAAACGAGGGCGATAATCGTTCCGAATAGTCCGTTGCCGAGCAGAACTCCTACGGCTAAACCAACAAGCCCCAACAAGAGCGCAAAAGTAACGATCAAATAGATTGATCGTCGTTTGTTGGAGGCAATCAGATCGCGCATGAGTCCCAAATCCTAGGGAGAAAATCCCTCAAAATTGAACCTTGGGGGGTGTCTGCGCCTCGGGCTCGGCCTCAAAATACTCACGAGCAGCGAACCCGAACATGCGAGCGATGAAAATTGCCGGAAATTTTTGTATGCCTTCATTTAGTCTCAGGACTTCGTCGTTATAAAATTGCCTCGCATAAGCCACGCGACCCTCAGTGGCGCTTAACTCTTCTTGCAAGGCCAAAAAGTTTTGATTTGACTTGAGGTCTGGATATGCCTCGCTCAACGCAAACAACTGGCGAAGTGCTCCCGAGATTTGATTGTTCGGAGCTGACTGCTCCGCTGGTGACGGGCCAGCCGACATTGCCGACTGTCTCGCTGCAATTACCGCCTCAAAGGTTGATTTTTCTTGCACCGCATAACCCTTCACGGTTTCTACAAGATTGGGAATCAGATCAAGGCGTCTTTTTAATTGCACATCAACCTGTGACCATGCATTGTCGACTCCGTTGCGCCGACTTACAAGCGAGTTGTAGATGAAAATAAACACCAACACAATGAGCGCGAGAGCGCCGATTACATAATACATATGAATCCTTTTCTAAATAATTCTTGTTCTATTTAATGCCCGAACGCGAGCGCCCAAGAAGACGACTTTCGAATATCTTGAGCATACGTGGTGTTCGGTGAACCGATCCATCAGCAGCCTCTTTTGCCAATGCTTGATGGTACAGATCTTCAAATCTTGTTGCCAACGACACCATTGAGTGTCTGTCTGCTTGCAAATTGCCCGCCTTGACCAAGCGGGCAGAGATTCGTGGATCGACGATTACTCGCGCCAGAGCGGCTGCCAACTGCACCGTATTTCCGGGCTCTACTAACAAGGAGTCCACGTCATGAGTCGCAACATTTTTATATCCGTCTAGTGCACTTGCCACGACAGGAGCCCCCGCCGCCATCGCCTCAAGAAGCACCACTCCAAATGACTCACCATGTAGTGACGGAGCACAAAAGACTGAGCAACGACGAAGTCGAAGATATTTTTCGGCATCACTTATGCGCCCGAGCCACTGCACTTTTGTTAGGTGGCTATACCGATGCATTAAGTCCGCGGTCTCGGGACCATCTGATGCAATCCACAAAACCACATCATCAGGCATCTGCATTACTGCCTTGATGAGGATCTCGAGTCCTTTTCGGGGCTCATGTCGACCAACAAAAAATATTGCATTCTCACGCGGCACCACTTCTGATGAGCGATAACTGTCAAGTTCGATTCCGTTATATAGGACCTCGTACTCGCCCGGAAAATAACGTTGCGCCAACTCAAGCGCATCCTTTGAGACGGCTGTGCGAACATCACAACGCTTTATCATCCAGTTCAACTGACGCTGGAGCGTCCGGTAACCAGCCGACTCACCCGCACTATGAAATGTTCCGACAATTGGTGCAAGTTTGAGCATCAACGAGGTCATTGGTGGACCAGGCGCAAGTGGCTCATGAATATGAAGAACATCAAAAGCCTCGTCATTGAGCGCGCGAATAGTGCGCAAGGTGGCGGATGGGTCTGGTGCAAGCGGTGCAACCGAACCATTCGTTGCATTTAAAAAACTATTACCAAGTGGTGTCACAAATGATTCAGGTGGTGGCCCATCGCAGGGTCCCAGAACACGAACTTCATGACCTTTGGCTCTCAGGCTGCGAGCCAATCCGAGTACTTGGTGTTGCACACCACCAGGAATAGTGAGGCTGTAGGGACAAATCATTCCAACCCGCAACATGCTGACACCTGCAACCGAATCTAGGCGCGTGTTGTTCTTGCCCCCGTTGTTGCTCATCATCTCTACCGTAGGCGGTAGAGAGTTGCCTACTACGGTTGGTTCCATGAACATTAATGAAACAACCTTCCGCCCGGCACTCTCAATCGTGGCTAGCCCCAAAAAGCGGAGTGCGATTTTAGAACTTGCTGTTCAAGCCGAGCAACGCGGATTCTCCGGACTGGCATGTCCGAGTCTGGGCGGAACACTGGGCTTGTGTGTGTCTCTTGCGCACACGACTCAAACGATTTCGTATTGGACATCAATTCAACCGATTTACTACAGCCATCCCGTAGAGACCGCCAATGTCGCCGCACACATCCACGAGGTCTCCAATGGGCGATTTCGTTTGGGTCTTGGAGTCAGTCATGGACCAGTTGTGCAGCGGCTCGGCGTCACGACGGGCAAGCCACTTTCAGATATCTCGTCATACGTGGCGGCAATGCGTGAGAACGAGCGCTTTGGTGGCGCACTTCCGCCGATTTACTTAGCAACACTACGAGACAAGATGCTCAAATTAGCAGCCGACATTTCTGAGGGTGCAATTTGGGCCAACGCATCTCTTAGCCACATGTCTTCGCAATTATCAACTCTTTCAGCGGAGCAGCGCGAGTCATTATTTTTTGCCAACATGATTCCAACGGTTATTGACGAAGACCGCAAGGCCGCCGATGCCATTCATCGACGAACCTTGACTGGATATGTGTCTCTGCCGAACTACAGGAATTACTGGCGGGCAGCTGGGTATCACGAAGAAATGGATGCCATTGAAACAGCGATTGATGCCGGCGATAGAGATGCGCTACCTCAATTGATGACAGATGATTGGCTGCACGACTGCACTCTGAGCGGCTCCGCTCATCAAGTTCGGGAGGGGCTTTTGGCTTGGGCGAATACCGGTGTCACGCCGATCGCCGTGATGTCTTCCACGACCGGAGGTCAGGCAAAAGCAATTGGCGAATTGTTTTCTCTCTACGAGTAGTCAGCTAAAAGTTGCTTTACATTTCGCTTGATTTCATCTCGAATTGGGCGAACCGCATGTAGAGGTTGACCTGACGGACCGTCAAGGGGTCAATCAAGATATGTCTTTCCACATCTTGTCCTCCGCTGTGCTCAAAAGACATTGTCGATAGTTTCAACCGTGTGCTCGGCACTTGGTGATCCGGTGCGAATTAGTCTGCTCGACCTTGTTTCACGTACGGGCCCAAATGGCATCTGCAAATGTAATCTCGTCGCTCCCCTGCAACGTTCTGAGCCAACTATTAGTCATCATCTCGAGGTTCTGCGGCAGGCTGGCGTCGTTTCGGCGCGACGCGAGGGTACATGGCTCTAGTACACGATCTCACCAAAGGCGTTTTATCGTGTCAAAGATTATTTATCGAGAATTTCATAGCCTGGATCACTCGGCCAATTTGGCTGAAACATGTGCCACTGTTCTGGAGCAAGACGAATCAAAACCTCCATCTCATGGGCAATGTCCTGAGTCACTCGTCCCACATCTTGACGCAAACTACCGCGCCTTTCTAATAACAATGGTGGGCGTATCACCGTGTGGTGCCCGTGCACGGTTGAAGTGAAATACACCGCCGATGGGATGACGACGGAGTCAGCACGAAAAGCAAGTGTTGCTGGTCCTGCCGGCAGAGTGGTCCGTTCTCCAAAGAAATCAACGGCAACACCGTTGCGCCCGATATCTCGATCAGACAACAAGCACACCACTTGATTGGCCTTTAATGCCCCAAGAACTCGAGGAACAACATCAGGTCCGAGTGCGAGCACATTCATGCCAAGGCTTGATCGCAAATTTGCAAACCACTCGAAAAGCTTGGGGGGCTCAAGTGCTTCCACAACGACGGTCATATTGTGTCCATTTTCAGACATCCATCGTCCTGCCCACTCCCATCCACCAAGGTGAGGAATTACCATGATGGCACCTTTACCGCGCTCAAGAGCCTGCATGATGTGTTCAAGCCCCTCCATCGTGAAATTTTTTTCGACTTCATCGCGAGAGAGTCTTGGCAACTGGAAACTTTCAACGTAATAACGCATGTAGCTTTCAAATGATTTTTGTGAAGTTTTTCGCAAGTCTTGGCCACACAAACCAGGATCTACCCGCTGAAGATGTCGTTGAATAACGCCCCGTCGAGAATGGAGCACAAAAGCAAAAATAGGCGCTGCAAGGGAGACCGTGCGTTGCGCAATGGATGCTGGAATCAACCTAGCGATCAGTGACCCGAGGCGGTAAACGCTCACTGTTAGCCAGCCACTCATGTTCTCTGAAACCTTTGGCATATCGCCACTACCTAGTTTGAGGTCGTCCGATGGTGGCCGTCTTCACCATTTTGTCGCTCGGATTGTTTGTTGCGACGAAGGTCTCGCCGATCTTGAGTTCGCGACGAAACGCCAGCCTGTTTCCAGACTTTGATAAAACGTTGTAACGCAGTCATTGAAGTCAAAACCAACATCACCCACAGCACGGGCATCAATATGGCATTGAATAGCAATCCGAAGCACAGAACAACGATTCGTTCTGCTCTCTCCATCAAGCCCCCTTTTGCCGAAAGACCCAGCGACTCTGCTTTGGCTCGCTCATAGGAAATCAGTGACGAAACCGCCATAATCGCAAAAGGCACGACTGCAGCATTGGTTCCATATTCATCACCGATGTACCATGTCAATCCTCCCAAAAGCAACGAGTCGGTCACGCGATCAATAACAGAGTCAAAAAAGGCACCGCGTTGACTCGCCGAGTTTGATGCTTTGGCCAAGGCGCCGTCCAATAAGTCTGGCAACGCAGCAAGAATGACCAGAAAAAAGCCCAGCAACAAACGACCAGAAGCTATAGCGACTGCGGCAAATGCAGCAATGATTAAACCAAGGATTGTTAGTTGGTCGGCCGACATCCCGGTTTTACGCAACAAAATGCCGATTGGTTTGACAATTTTCTCAATAGGTTCTCGATAACGGCCGTCAAACATCTCCCGAGAACGCTAGCCCAGCACCCTAGAGACCAAGTGGTACTTCGGGGTTATCTTGAATCAGGCTTTCAACTACCCGACCGTCTATGGCGTCTACAAGCACCAGACCCCGCTGAAGGGGTGGATCTTGAGCGTCATAACAAAATATTCTCCAAGTCGGCCGACTGCGGACACCGCGCCATACCTGCTGCGCCGAAGCGTGTCCGACGGCAAATCCAACGGATGCAGTTGCCAGAACCAATGCTTGCTTTTCGTCGATCGTCATACGCCAGCCACTCGTGAGACTCCAAACACCAACGACGGCCAATACACCAGCGCCGATCAATAATCCGTCGTTGAGCAACACCGAGGAATCTCTTGTCGCCAACCAGATGGCCAACAAGGCAACAGAAGAAACACAATAAATCACGCCAGGGATACGCCTACGACTGTTGTCGGGAAACATGTAGGCGCCGACATAATCAACCATGTTGAGATCGGCAGGGAGTTGATCGCGAATTTCATCACTCATCGTCTCTCATCCTTGCTCAAGAAGGCCATGCCATACGAATCTTGTGCGCAGTATCTGAGAGCGGCTCAGGCAATGTACGAGCGTTAGCAACAGAAGTCATGAAATTAGAGTCACCGTTCCAGCGTGGAACGACATGGACATGCAAGTGCTCAGAAATTGAACCACCAGCTGCGGCCCCTAAATTAATCCCTACATTAATCGCATGCGGTTGATGGGAAACCTTGAGAGCTTGAACTGCCTGTGTGACCGTCGCCCACAATTCTGCGGATTCTGCTGCAGCAAGATCTTCCAATTCAGAGATTTCACGATAAGGCAAAATTAAGATATGCCCCGTGCTGTATGGAAATGCGTTCAAGATGGCAAATACTGCTTGACCACGATGAACGATATTGGATTCAATGTCAGATGACCCTGAGCCAAGAATTTTTGTAAAGACAGATTCACTCCCCGATGAACCACCTGATTGTGCGGACTCTATGTACTGAGCACGCCAACCATTCCATAACTGATCAAATGTCATTCGTCACCACTTTGACCATCGAGAACTTCTGCACCCAATCGTTGAACAAAAGTCGCCACCGAGACATCCCGCTCAACTTCTCCGCCCCGCGGATTTACTCCGACCGTGTCATTGGCGACATCATCATCCCCGACAACCAAAACATACGGAATTTTTTCAAGTTTTGAATTACGAATGCGTTTCCCGAGTTGTTCATCAGCCGCTACTGAGTCCACCCTAAAACCATTCCGTTTTAGTCTGTTCAAAACATTTTGGGCGTAGTCCTCGTGGGCGGACGCGACCGGCAAGACCCGAGCTTGCACCGGTGACAACCATGCCGGAAATGCACCTGCATAGTGCTCCAGCAACACTCCAAAGAATCTTTCTATCGAGCCAAACAAGGCGCGGTGCAACATGATTGGTCGATGGCGCGCGCTATCAGATCCGACATATTCCAAATCAAAGCGCTCTGGAAGGTTAAAGTCACACTGAATTGTGCTCAATTGCCACTTACGACCAATTGCGTCTCGAACGTCAATATCAATTTTAGGACCGTAGAAGGCTGCATCGCCCTCCTTTACTTTGTATTCAACACCGTGACGATGAAGTGCTTCTGCCAAAGCAGCGGTTGCCCTTTGCCAGATGTCGTCACCGCCGACAGATTTGAGAGGGTCACGAGTGGATAAATTGAATTCAAAATCGTAGAACCCAAAGCGTCGCAGCACGGACATCACGAAATCCAGGAGTGAAGTGATTTCATCTGCCATCTGGTCTTCGGTACAAAAGATGTGACTGTCATCTTGGGTGAATCCACGGATGCGTAACAACCCGTGCAGAGTGCCCGCACGTTCGTAGCGATACACGGTGCCAAGTTCAAACAACCGCATCGGAAGTTCCCGATAACTGCGCTGACGGCCATCAAAAATTAAACAATGCATCGGACAATTCATCGGCTTGGGGTAATACACCCCGTTGTCCATCTCCATTGGCGGGTACATTCCATCGGCATAAAAATCAAGATGTCCAGATGTCTCAAAAAGGTGAGCATTAGCAAGATGTGGCGTGTAGACGAATTGATAGTCACCATCCAAGTGGCGCTGACGGCTGTAATCCTCCATCAGTTTGCGCACAATGGCGCCACGCGGATGCCAAACGGCCAAACCGCCGCCAAGTTCTTGGGGGAAGGATAAGAGATCGAGTTCAACAGCTAGTCGCCGGTGGTCACGCTTTGCTGCTTCCTCGAGTCGGACGAGATGTTCTTTCAAAGCCGCGGCTGTCTCCCATGCGGTTCCATAAATGCGTTGTAGCATCGGTCCCTTTTCATTGCCACGCCAATAAGCCCCGGCCACTTTCATGAGGGCGAAATGTCCGAGTTGGGAAGTTGTTCTGACGTGGGGTCCAAGACAAAGATCCAGAAAAGAATCGGTGTTGCGATATACGCTGACGGTTCCGGCGGCGCCAACTTCTGCGGTGTCTGACCCATCTGCCACACCACTTCGCACTCGCTCGATGATTTCGCATTTGTATGGCTGATCTGCAAAAACCTGTAGCGCCTCCTCGGCCGTAAGTTCTGAACGCACAAATTGCTGACCATCGGCAACTATCTGGCGCATCCGCTTGTCAATCATGCCCAAGTCGTCATCACTAAAAGTCTGAGCATCGGGCAATGCAAAGTCGTAGTAGAAGCCATCCTCAATGGCTGGACCAATTGAGTAATGCGCTCCAGGAAATAGTTGCACCACTGCTTGGGCCAACACGTGCGCTGTTGAGTGTCGCAGAATATAACGCCCTTGGTCGGAGTTGGAAGTCACGATGGCGACCGTGTCTCCATTGTTTACAACGGTAGAGACATCCACATCTGTTCCGTTGACCGTTCCGGCAATGGCAGCTTGAGCGAGGCGTGACCCGATTGAAGCCGCCACATCAAGCACTGTTGAGCCATCTGCAATCTGGCGCGTCGAGCCATCAGGAAGCGTTACCGAGATGTCTGCCATTTGTTCAGTCTAGGGAACGGCACTCAGGGCCGACTTGCCTTTTGTCAAGGGCACTAGAGCGGAACGCCAAGCAACGAGGCTGAGGCTGTCACGTCTTGGCCGTCTCGGACAGCCGCATCAATGAGGGCCACTGCCCCAACAGTATCAAGATCGTCATCAAGGCATTTTCGCACCGCTGTCAAAAGATCTCCGGATGATCCGCCAACACTGCTGATCCATGCCTCAAGTCGAGTTTTATTGCGGGGCATGATCGTTTCATCCCATTCCCATTCGGTGCGATAATTGTGTTCTATTACTCCGAGACGAATCACTCGCGGGTCCCAAATCTTTCGCAAGGCGTCTACAAAAACTAAGTTACCGAGACTTTTTGACATTTTTTGTCCGTCCATAAAAACCATTGCGATATGCATCCAATGTTTCACAAAAGGTTCACCTGTTGCTGCCTCAGATTGCGCTCGTTCACATTCGTGATGCGGGAAAATAAGATCAGAACCACCACCATGCAAATCGATTGTTGTTCCGAGTTCGCGCAGCGCCAATGCCGAACATTCAATGTGCCAGCCTGGCCGTCCCGGACCCCACATCGTGTCCCAACTTGGTTCATCCGATGCCGACGGATGCCACAACACGAAGTCAAGGGGATGACGCTTATTGGGATCTTGGACATTGCCGCCACGCTGCTTTGCCAGTTCAATCATTTCGTCGTGCGAGTAATGAGAAATAGAACCAAAGGACTCAAATTTAGATACATCAAAATAAACTGATCCGCCCGCCGTGTACGCAAAACCCCTATCCAGAACCATCCCGATAAAGCCCCGAATATCAGAAATCGCCGACGATGCTCGCGGCGTACTGTAAACAGGAAGTGCATTTAGGGCTTCCATATCTTGATTGAAACGCGTCTCTTCGCCGGCAGCAAGGTCTAGATAGTGCACACCAAGTGCCCGTGCCTTGGCAAAAAGTGGGTCATCGACATCAGTTACATTCCGAACACACTTCACTTCATGACCCATATCAATTAGGCGACGTTGCAAGATGTCATAGAACAAAAACGTGGATGCATGACCAAGATGTGTGGCGTCATAGGGAGTTATACCGCACGTGTACATCAAAACAGTAGGCCCCGGAGTAAATGGAACGACCTGCTGGCGTGCAGTGTCAAATAAATTCATCGCCACGATTTAGTTGTCCCTCATGCAGAGGCTCTTGGGTCGCCCTTGATCCCAGTCAAGCGCAGAGCGACTCGAGTTTTATATCGAACATTAAGTTGCAGCAACACCGTGGTGAACGCTTCAATCGCGAGGGCATTTGACAACTCACCAGCATCAAGTGATCTACATCCAGGAATCTTGTCTACGATTTCGGCGACAACTTTGGTGGCGTCAATGTCATCAGAACAAATCAGCACATCACTGTCGATGGGCTCAAATAGTTGACCAAGTTCCTTGGCTGGCAAGTGATGAAACGCAACAACAACACGACTCGACGGAGCCGACGCCTGCACGTGGGCAGCAATGCTTCCACGCGGAGGCAACAAGGGCTGAAATTCATGACCAACTCTGATCAGGGCATTGGCCATGCTGATGAGAACCTTTCCTTGCAACTCGACAGCAAATTCTTTGGCCATTGAGGCAGCTGAATCCCAAGGGGTTGCCAGCACGACCACATCACATTTTGCGGCCGCTGAATTGTCCCCCGCAGAAATGGTCAAGGAGTGATCCGGCCATTTTGCCAGCACTTGGGCACACACCTCTTGAGCCCGCTCGAGGGTTCTAGATCCGATCACTACCTCGTATCCAACAGACGCCAAACGGGCCCCGAGGGCACTCCCGGCAGGTCCTGTTCCGCCTATTAAACCAATTCGCATTAAGAGAGCCTTACACATGGCACCCCGCCGCACTACCGTCCAAGACATGGGAATTCTTGATGGAAAGAAAATCGTCGTAACAGGGGTGCTTACAGATGCCTCGCTCGCTTTTGGGGTTGCTCAGTTGGCACAGCGTGAGGGAGCAACGGTGGTGCTAACTGGCGCTGGCCGAGCGTTGTCCTTGACCGAGCGAACGGCTCGTCGACTTGACACTCCAGTTGAGGTCTTTGAATTTGATGTAACAGTGCCCGAACACACCGAGTCAGTGCGCAATAGTGTCGCATCAGCGCTACGAGGCGTTGACGGGGTGGTGCACTCAATCGGTTTTGCACCAGAGGTTTGTTTGGGTGACGATTTTCTTGCAGCGCAATGGGCAGATGTCGCCATTGCAATGCAGATTTCGGCCTACTCGCTAAAAACTTTGGTTGATGCTTTTTTGCCCTTGATGCAGTCTGGCGCTTCTATTGTTGGCATGGACTTTGACAATACGGTCGCATGGCCCGCATATAACTGGATGGGCGTGGCCAAATCTGCTCTCGAGTCAACAAGTCGTTATTTGGCCAAAGAACTCGGCCCACGTGGCATTCGTTGCAACCTGATCGCGGCTGGTCCGATAAAAACAATGGCTGCCAAATCGATTCCAGGTTTTCAAACATTTGAAGACTCATGGACCCAGCGCGCGCCGCTTGGATGGGACGTCAAGAACACTGCACCCGTATCAAGGGCCTGTGTGGCGCTGCTTTCGGATTGGTTTCCTGCAACCACTGGCGAAATAATCCATGTTGATGGTGGTTATCACGCCGTTGGCGCATAACTTTTTTCAATGCCTAATCTTCTCGCCGCATCGACTTCTCCGTATTTACGCCAACATCAAAGCAACCCTGTTCATTGGCAAGAGTGGGGTGCTGATGCATTTTCCCAAGCCGCCCAACGAAACGTTCCAATACTTTTGTCCGTCGGATATTCAGCCTGCCATTGGTGCCATGTAATGGCCCATGAATGCTTTGAAGACAACGAGGTTGCCGACATGATGAATTCGTTATTTGTCAATGTCAAAGTTGATCGGGAAGAACGCCCAGACATCGACGCGATTTACATGGATGCTGTCCAAGCAATGACGGGGCGCGGTGGATGGCCAATGACTGTGTTTCTCACGCCAACTGGAGAACCGTTCTACGGCGGAACATATTTTCCCAAACCATCTTTTATGCAATTGATGGGAGGCATTACAGAAGTCTGGAGAGACAAACAAGATGACGTCGCACAAAATGTCACGGCGCTAATGGAGTCCCTCGGTCGTACTGCTCTTATCAGCCCGGCAAAGTCCTACGACGCTGCCGCTTTATTTAATTCGGGGATCGATTCCGTGACTTCAAATTTTGATCCCCAATGGGGAGGCTTTGGCGCCGCCCCGAAGTTTCCCTCAACTTTTGCGATTGATCTCTTACTGCGTGCCTATGCCGAACGTAAAGATGAAAACTTGCGCGTGGCGGCCCAGACATCCCTTGATGCAATGGCTGCCGGCGGAATCTACGACCATATTGGTGGCGGCTTTGCGCGATACAGCGTTGACTCCCAATGGCTGGCTCCTCATTTTGAGAAAATGCTGTACGACCAGGCACTTCTTGTGCGGGTCTATACACATGCCTGGCAAATCTTTGGTGAAGACCGTTACGCCCAAGTAGTCGACGAAACTCTCACATATTTGCTTCGCGATCTAACACATTCCGATGGTGGTTTCTACAGTGCCCAAGACGCCGATTCACTCGATGCGCAAGGGCACTCCCATGAGGGAGCATTTTATACCTGGACGCCACAGCAAGTATCTGAGGTGTTAGGCGCCGACTCTGACAAAGCATTCAGGTGGTGGGATATTTCTGAATCCGGAAACTTTGAAGGCGTCTCAATACCCAACCGCATCGCCAGCCGAACAGAATTACTACGCCCAAGCGACATCGAGGCCTTGCGTGTTCGGCTCTTTGAGGCGCGCACGGCACGGACATACCCGGGTCTCGATAACAAAATTCTGACAGAGTGGAATGCCATGATGCTGGCGTCATTATGCGAGGCAGCCACTGCATTTGATCGCTCTGATTGGTTAACTGCTGCAAAGCGCAATGGTTCATTTTTGTTGAATAACTTGTTTGATGGTCAGCGATGGCTGCGCAGCTGGAACGCCGATGGCACACCACCCGCTCGACATCTTGGACTCGCCCATGACTATGTTCAAGTCGTTGACGCAATGACCAGACTTGCCGAGGCAACAGGGCAATCACAATGGATCACGGCGGCAATTTCAACGGCAGATTCTCTGATCGAATATTTTTGGGATCCTGTCAATGGCGGATTTTTCACATCTCCAAATGACGGAGAGCAGCTTGTGGTGCGTCAAAAAGACCTTATGGATAACGCCACTCCGTCGGCAAATTCGAGCGGGGCGCTTGCGCTGATGCGCCTCGCTGCGTTGACAGGCAATAGCACCTACGAGAGTCATGCTCGAGAAATTTTTGCACTGCTAGCTCGCGTTGCGCCGAGTGCACCATCTGCTTTTTGTAATTATCTACTTTCCTTGCATACACATCATCGTGGTATCACCCAGATTGTCATTACGGGTGACCGACCCGATCTGCTCGCCCATGTTCGGTCTTCATGGCGACCATCAGTTGTTCTTGCGTGGGGACAAACATACCAATCCCCCCTGTGGCAACATCGCAAACCCGATCTTGCCTATGTCTGCCGCGACTACACCTGTAATGTTCCGTCAATCACGGTTGCCGACTTGCGCGCAGCACTAGTTACCACTGATTCCATTTGATTATTTCGTCGGGCTTGCGCCTTGGTTGAGTGGCACTAACACCTTTTTTTGAAGGCGGGCCAGCGTAACCCGTTGCTATTGCACCAAGTAGTTGCATGCTTTGGGGAACCCCAAGCGCTAGTCGTAGTTCGTCAGCGCCACCAAAGACCGCAAAAAACAAAGCTGCTAATCCTGCATCGTGCGTGGCATGCAAAAATGTCATGATCGCAAATGAAGTATCTATTGTCCAATACGGAGTAGGCCATTTGTCAATCTCCCCAAGATCACTTTTCGCCTTATCTGGTTGGCTGTACCTTGTGGCATACGCATCGGGGTCGGCAAAGGGCAATGCGATAACGGGTGCGTCCAATAAATGTGGCCACGCAAATGTTGCTCGTCGCTTAACGGGAAGCGTTGCGTCCCAGAATTGCTGCGTCTTGTCGCCCTCAAGCACTAGCAAACTCCAGCCTTGCGTCTTGCCAGCACTTGGTGCACGAGATGCCAAGTCAACACAATTACGCAGAATCTCCCGTGGAACTGGTGTCTTGGCAAACGAGCGTGTCATTCGCCGTGTGCGAACCACCTCACTAAATTCCATCCCCGACTCGCTAGGCGCGAGCACCCAACTTGACGAGACTTTCTGTCATCGTCCAGCCATGAACAATCAAGACTCCACCTTTTTTACAGTTGACTTCATTGAACTGCTCGGCAATTTCTGGCTTGATTTTTTCCGGCTTCATCGAGTCATAATCAATAAAACCTGATTGACCATTGGATTTGACAATAAAACTTTGTTCGTCGTAGTTGGCATCAACCCCAAATCGACGCGCCAACCGACGACCCCATGCTCGTTCTTCGCCAACAGCTCGGTGTCCTGGACGCGGAATCATTTCGGTAAGGGACTTGAACGCATCCATGCCTCCGACTTGGGAAAAGCGAGACCCGACGACAACGTCTTCATCAGGGAAAGCCATCAAGGCTCGGTGGTAAGTTTCGGCCATCAATCCCTTGAGGACCGACTCACGCTTCCCAGTTTTTTTGATACTCATTACTCCGAGCAAAACACACGGAGTTCCACCAATGCGCTCCAGCGTGGTGAAAACGAAACCTTGCATTTTTGTGCCCTCGCGTGCCGTCGTGCACAAGACCCAGTCTTCTTTGGCCTTTGACAAGCTGCCAATATCAAAAAAACCGCCCATTGAGGCCATCTCGTCGAGATCTCCGTCGGCAAGTGCGCTGCTGTCTTGAGTGTGAACCACGAGTGACATTGAGACGATGCTCCAAGTGCATGGGGGTCCATGTTGGACCGGGCTAATACTGCCCTCTATTCTGCCAGCAAAAAATGGTTTTCAGGGAAAATCATTGGGCTGAGCCCCTAAAAAGACACGACTGATGACCCAAATTCAATTCGAAGGGGCCCAATCACCTTGTCAACGTCCACCATGAAGTGCCCGCCCAAGGAGAGTTGAATATCGTCACCCAAATGTAAAATAACTGAGCAAGTACCGGGATGATTGGCCAAGATGCCCTTCAAAATGTCAACACGCACTTCTGATAATAATTGTGCCGATAACTGCAGGTGAAGTTCGGTTGGGCCATTGCCGAGCCCCTCAATCACTGCGACGCGATTCGCGACAAAACGCTTTTGCCGGTCATCGTTTTGCAACATTCCAGAAATGCAAACCACGGCGTCGTCATTGAGGAGATGTCCATATTCGGTAAGAACTTTTGAGTAGACCACTATCTCAACCGAGGACTCCATGTCCTCTAGGACCAGCGTCGCCATTTGGTCACCTTTTTTCGTGAAACGACGAGTCATGCCTGTTATGACACCTCCAATCGCCACGGGACCGTTTTCGCGTTCTGCCAAAAAGGCGATGCTGCAATCAACTCGTTGTTGCAAAATACTCTGCAGACCCATCAAGGGATGATCTGAAATATACAAGCCCAGCATTTCTTTTTCATGACGCAGTTGATCTGCTTTAACAAACTTCAGGTCTGGTATCGGAGTGAGGGACGACCAGTCGATACTGCCATCTGTGACCGAATCAAACAGGCTGTAGACACCTTTTTCATGCTCTCGACGCTTGACTAGGACCTCATCCACGACCTGATCAGACACGAGCAATAGTCCGCGCCGTTCGTGCTTTAGCAGGTCAAAGGCACCAGCCTTGATGAGTGACTCAACTGCCCGTTTATTGAGTGCCTGTTCTGGAACCCTTTGAACGAAATCATAAAAAGAAATGAATTCACCACCAAGTTCCCGCTCAGCCACAATCATCTCCACGAGACCTTCACCAACATTTCTGATCGCCGACAACGCAAATGCGACCGTTCTGCCCTGATCCGCAGAGCCGGCAACAAAATTTGATCGCGAGCGGTTGATGTCGGGGGTGAGAACCGAGACATTCGATGCTCGGGCATCAGCTAGATAAATTGCCGCTTTTTCGTAGTTTCCTTTAACAGACGAAAGCAATGCTGCCATGTATTGCACCGGATAGTTGGCCTTTAGGAAGGCTGTTTGATAGGACAATAATCCGTAACCGTATGCATGGCTTTTGTTAAACGCATAATCAGCAAACCCTTCGATTATTTTGAAGAGTAGTTCGCCAAGAACTTTGCCGTATCCCGTACTCTCGCATCCCTCGACAAACCTGACCCGTTCTTCGAGCATTTTCTCACGAACTTTTTTGGAGCATGCGGCGCGCAGATTGTCGGCTTGAGCCAAGGTATAGCCAGCAAATTTTTGTGCGACTCGCATCATGCTCTCTTGGTACACCATCAATCCGAATGTGTCGTTCAACAGCGCCTTGGCATCAGGATGAAAGTATTCAACCGGCTTACGCCCATTTTTATAGTCGGCATAGTCGTTGTGCATATTGGCCTTCATCGGACCAGGTCGATAGAGTGCAATAACTGCTGAGACATCACCAAAACTGGTGGGCTTCAGGCTACGTAGCAGCGCTCGCATTGGCGGAGATTCCAACTGGAAAACCCCAACGGTATCTCCGCGTCCTAAGAGGTTGAACGTCGCAGGATCATTGAGCGGAACGTTATCAATATCAAAATCAGGGTCACTCTGTTCGCGCACCATCTCAACGGTGTCTGTTATTACATCGAGATTTCTTAAACCCAAAAAATCCATCTTGAGCAAACCCAATTCACCGACAGCGTTCATTTCATATTGCGTCACGACTGGTCCAGCATTGATGTCCCCATCAATAGGCTTTCGCTGAACCGGCAAACTCTCGATCAGGGGATCCCGCGTAATGACCACGGCTGCCGCGTGTATTCCGTCTGAGCGCTTTAGACCCTCAATGCCCTTTGCTACTTCGATCACTTTATGTACAACTTCATCATTGTCATACATCGCACGTAAATCAGCCGCAGCGGCGTAACCCTCTTCAAACTTGGGAGTTTTTTCAAGACAATGCATCAAACTCGTGTCGCGACCCTGCATCAGTGGCGGCATGGCCTTGGCAATTTTATCCCCCACTCCGTACTCGTAGCCCAAGATGCGTGCCGCATCGCGAACGGCATTTCGAGATTTTATAGTTGCAAAAGTGATTATCTGAGCCACATGGTCACGACCATATTTGTGGGCTGCATATTGGATCATTTCTTCGCGGTATCGGGAGTCGAAGTCCATGTCAATATCAGGCATACTTTGGCGACTTGGATTAAGAAAACGCTCAAAGAGCAGGTCGTATTTGAGTGGATCTAAATCTGTAATGCGCAAGCAATACGCAACGGCACAACCAGCGGCAGAACCACGACCCGGACCAACACGGATTCCTCTAGTGTGTGCATAATTTATTAAATCCCAGACAATCAAGAAGTACGAGGCAAAATTCATGGCCTTGATAGTTGCTAATTCATAAGACAAACGCTCCACAACCTCGGAGGACAGGTCTGCTCCCCATCGCTTTTTTGCACCCTCCCAGGTGAGTTTGTCGAGGTATTCAGCCTCATTTGTGTTTGGATCGGGAACTGGAAAGATCGGCAACTTAGTCACCCCAAATTCAATCTCAACATTGGAGCGTTCTGCGATCCATAAAGTGTTATCACACGCTGTTGGAGTCTCTCGCCAGATGTAGCGCATCTCTTCGGCGGTTTTTAGGTAGTGCTCTGTTCCGGTGAAGCGAAAACGATTGGCATCAGACTGCAAAGCACCAGTCTGGATACACAGCAAGGCATCGTGAGAGGCATGGTCATGTTGATGCACATAATGAGAATCATTTGTGGCGAGCAATGGTGCACCAATTGCGTTGGCAATTTTGATCAATTGTGGATTTGTTTGAATTTGTTCGGGGAGTCCATGATCCTGTAGCTCAACGAACAAATTATCTTTGCCAAAAATATCCTGCAGTCGAGATGCTTTTTCAAGAGCACCCCGTTCGTCACCATTGAGAAGGGATTGCAACACATGGCCGCCAAGGCATCCAGTCGACGCAATCAGTCCATCACTGTATTTTTCAAGCAGCTCCCAATCAATCCGCGGTTTGTAGTGGAAACCCTCAAGAAAAGCCAAACTCGATAACCGAATTAGATTTTGATAACCGTTATTGTTCTCGGCCAGAAGCGTGAGATGGTAATACTGCTTTTTGCCTTGATCTCCGGTTCCGCCGTTGTCGTCATGTCGACCGCGTCGTGCGATGCGTTCAGACCGATGCTCGTGGGCCATGTAGGCCTCGATGCCCAGAATAGGTTTAACTCCTTGTTCTCGGCACTCTTTGTAGAACTCAATGACGCCGTACATATTGCCGTGGTCGGTGATTCCCAAAGCCTTCTGACCGTCTGCTGCGGCTTTTGCTACAAGCTCAGTTAGTTTGGCGGCGCCATCCAACATTGAATACTCGGTATGCACATGCAAATGGGTGAATGAGTCGCCCAAAAAATTTCCTCCGCCGTTGTCTCGCATCAGCGCCACAGCACAAAAACCATCAAGTTCTTGTCCCTCACGTGACGCCATGCGGTGCTACGAAATTAGCAGTCGGGTGCGCCCTAGTAGATGACCAACGCCACGATGGGTCCCTGGATTACAAGTAGGTGCCCCCAGGCCCCGCTGCTTCTCCCCCGCCAGCAGGAATCTGGCGCAATTGCTCAAATTGTTGACGAGCAGCAAGTTGCTGAGCAAATAATGTGGCCTGAATACCGTGAAAGAGACCTTCAAGCCATCCCACCAGTTGGGCTTTGACAACGCTCAGTTCAGCCGTTGATGGCACTTCTCCATCGCGGAATGGCAACACAAGCGCATGTAGTTCGTCTGCTAGGTCTGGCGACAACGCCGAAGCGACCTCGGCGACCGAACGCTCATAGATCTCAGCTAGACGTTCTCGCGAGGCTTCATCAAGTGGTGTCACTTTTAGTTCGTCGAGTAATTGCTTCACCATCGAACCTATTCGCATCACTTTTGCGGGAGCAATAACTGACTCTGTTTGATTCTCTAGATCTGCATCAATTGCTCCTGCGGTAGTGGACTGCACTACCTCTGGACTTTCAAGATGTTCTGGAATCTTTTGCTCAGTCATTGTTCTAGTTTGCCTTAAAAATTACTTATTCGTTGATTTTGTTTCCCAAGTGGCACAATAACGGCACTCTCATCTCGGCTTCAGTAAGTGATCCATGGCGGCAGATCAACTGAAATGCCCCACCGTCGGCAGGGTCTTCAAAACTGACATCAGCAAAGGGGATGAGGGCTACGTCGCCAAGGCGCCGCTGTATCTCAGCAGACATCGTTGGACCAAACCAGCCTTCATCAAGCACTTGCTGACGCGAGACCACCCAAGCAACCTCGTCGAAAGCCTCGTGACACAGGCTCAAGAGATTGCTTGCCGACAAGCGCCTAGCGTGGAGCCAACGAAAACGCCCCTCTCCCGATTGGTGATCAACATGTTTCATAATTTCTGGTGATAAACGGATTGTATTGGTGCCTACTTGCACCTGCCCGTGATCAGCCGTAACGAGTAAGGCAACCTCTGACGGCAATCCAGCCAAAATATCTGTCACCAAAGCATCAGCAGCTCGTAGTTCGGCGTTGTAGAAATCTCCAAAACCTCGTTCGTGGGCGATCTTGTCAATGCCGTCGTAGTAGGCATAGACAAACGTTTCTCCATCATTTATAAGTTGTGCAATCGTGACTGCAATGCTTGATGCTGCACGCCAGTCATGGTGGCGAACGTTGTTGAGATGTGCTTGTGTAAATCCACTTCCAGCAAGTTCAGCCTTGCTTAAGACCGGCACACTTGCTCCCAAGAACGGTGGGCATGATTGCACTTGCTGAGGTGGATAACGACGGCGAAGATCATTTGACTCATCACCCCAACGCAACACATTCATCACGGTGTCACCCATATCAATGCGGTATCCGATTAGTCCGTGTTCTGCAGGTGCTAGCCCTGTTGCTAGTGACGTCAAAGCCGTTGCGGTAGTACTGGGCGCGACAGTTGTAATCGCTCCACCCTGAAACGAATTCAGCGTTGGCATGCATGCACGATGCGCATCAAACTGAAGCCATCCCAGCCCATCCAGCACGAGTAGCACGACTGCTCGCGCTCCCTCAAGGTCGGAAGGCATCCAGTCTGGTACTTCACGGGTTCCGTGCGGTCCAAAAAGTGCGGGCACGATGTTGCATAGGTTGGCGAGTCGATAATCGGGTAAGACCGCAATGGGCTTGACTGCCCCACTTTTGCTGAAGTCCGTCACTCTCATAGTCCAGCACCTACGATGAAGGTGTGCGTGTTTCTACTAGGGGTGACTATGCCTGCCGAGCTTTGCTTTCTCTTGCCATCCACGCCCAGTCCCAATGCCCAACGTCGGTGCGAGATATTGCCGAGAGAACTGCGCTTCCGCAGCCATATTTGGAGCAGATTTTGTTGGCGCTCAAGGGTGCAGGATTGGTGAAGTCCAAACGCGGAGTTGGCGGAGGTTACATTTTGGCCCGTCCGACGTCTGAGATCCGTTTGTCTGACATCATTTCGGCAGTTGATGGCCCAATTACGCTCGGAGACTTTGGTCCGCCACACCAAAACGGTGCTTGTGATCACGATGGACAATGTGTCTTGCTTGCTATTTGGGATCTTGCTGGTCGACACATGCGCGAGCATCTCGGGGCCTACACACTCGCCGACATCGCAAGCATCGCCGATGGCAATCGAGCCTGGCCTGATGCAGAGCTGCCCCACTCGCACTAACACGATTTAGTCAACAACTTCATTGCTGCATTGACCCACGATTATCTGCATATCCTCTGGCATTTCAGTTAAAAACTCCATCGCGTTACCAGAAATCGGATGTTCGAATTTCAGTCGTGCTGCATGCAGCATGGGGCGTGGTGCAATTAACACGGACTTTGCACCTCCATATGTCGCATCTCCCACCACCGAATGACCAACAGCCATTAAATGCACTCGAATCTGATGGGTCCTGCCAGTTTCAAGAGTGCACCGCAAGAGCGAAAGTGGTGCTGGCACATTGAAAGTCTGTTGTACGGCAAAATGAGTACGTGCCCACTTCCCATCTCGCACTACTGCCATGCGCAATGGATCGCGATGATCGCGTCCGATAGATGCCTCAATTACGCCGGTAGGTGAATCAAACGCACCCCAGGCAAGCACGATGTACTCGCGCTCAACCTCATGACCAGATAACGCCTCAGTGAGAACGGTGTAGGCAGCAATGGAGCGGGCCACGACCAGCAGACCACTTGTTCCAACATCAAGGCGGTGAACTATTCCAGGTCGAATAATTTCGCCGATATCTGCTATTTCGGGATATCGCGCAAGAAGTGCGTTCACCAATGTTCCCTCATTATTTCCAGCGCCTGGATGTACAACCATGCCCGCGCGCTTGTTGACTACGACGATGTCTTCATCGCAGTACACGACTTCAAGTGGGAGATTTGCATCTGGTGCGGGACGTGGTGCAATAGGTAGAAAACTTGTATCTACGACTACGACTTGTCCGAGTGTCAGGCGTGTTTTCCCCAAGACTCCGTCTTGACCGTCGATACTGGCCCCTCCAGCGCTAACCAAGATTGCCGCATCGGCACGAGAAACATCCAAGATGAGTGCCACAATGCGATCTAGACGCTCATTTGCCAGAGCCTGAGGAATCACCTCTTCAATAATCACAAGAAAGCCTTTTTTTGAGTTATCGCACCAAGTACCAAAAGAAATCCCCCAATAGTGACTCCCATGTCAGCAACATTGAAGATAGGAAACCACTGCAAATCGATAAAGTCAACGACGCTTCCGCGTAACCATCCCTCGTCTCTGAACAATCGGTCCAAAATATTTCCGATTGCTCCACCCAGAACCAGTCCGATACTTATGCCCGACAACATTGTGGCGGACTTCTTAAGAACAACTAGCAATCCCACAGTTGCTCCCATCGCAAGAACTCCAATGGCTGGTCCCAAGTTTGTTCCTTGAGAAAATGCCATTCCACTGTTAAACGCAAGAGAAAATTGGAGAGTCCAAATGACATGCACAACATGTCCGTCGTTCAATGAGGATGCGGCCCAATACTTTGTAAGTTGATCAACGATGACAATGAACGCGGAGACAAGCAGGAAAAAAGGAGTCCTTGGTTTTTTATGAGAATTGGCTCCTGTGGCCTTGTCCAGATCGGATGTCTCGTTACTTGCGTCCAAGTCCGCCTGCTCGTTCGGTTACGAGTTCAGTGGCCCACGGCAGAGCACGCAGCCGGTCCTTAGGGATCGGCAAGCCAGAAACTGCTGAATATCCGTATTCACCTTTTTTCATCCGAGCCAATGCCTCATCAATTTCAATCACGGTCTGCAGAGCTTGTGCCGACAATGTCAAGTCACGCTCGCGCTCTACCACCATCGTGTCACCTTCTCCGCCTTCGTCATCAAATTTCACATCTCCCATTTCACCATGTTCAATAATTGCATTGGCTTCAATTTCTAGACGCGCGCTCTGACGCACTAACTGGGCACGCATATTCTTTAGTTCTTCACGTTGGGCAAAAAGAAATTTCAGATCGTATTCTTTTGTCGAGCAAACACCATCTTGAGAAGGGCCTTTAACAATGACAAAGCGTTTTGGAGGTGGCGGAAGTTTTTTAACGACAACTTTTGGCACGACAACTTTTTTGACTGGCGCCTTCTTGACTGGCGCCTTCTTGGTCACCTTTTTGACTGGCGCTTTCTTGGTCACCTTTTTGGCTGGCGCCTTCTTGGTCACTTTTTTGACTGGCGCTTTCTTGGTCACTTTTTTGCTCATTAGATCTTCCTCTTTTTATCTCAAATACAGGCGCACGTTCGGTGGCAAGAGGTTAGAGGCTTTTCGACCCAAATCAGCGTGCAATCTCCACGAATACCCCAATCATGTGACCCTCAATCGAGACCTCTCTTGGTGCTTGCTGATCCCACAGGAGTTCTGTTGCCAAAGTTTCCTGCTTCACAAAGTCGATAAATGGGCCGAGTTGAGCAACCACATCCGCCTCTGCAGACACAGAAAGATTAATTCGGTCAGATACATCCAGTTTTTGGTCACGCCGCACCTGTTGCACCGCCCTAATGATGTCGCGCGCAAGACCCTCGGATTCAAGTTCTGCAGTGACATTTATATCTAGCAACACGATTCCAGAACCATTGGACAGTGTTGCACTCGGCGTGTTTCCTTGGGTCACCAGCCTCAAAACATACTCACCGTCTGTCAGTATCTCTTGGGCAACTGAAATACCACCTTCTGTATGCGACCATTCCCCTCGCTTGACGGCTCCGATTACCTGCTGTGTCTTTTTACCCAGACGTGGACCTAATGCAGCGGGCACCACTTGCAGTTCGTGACTTGCCACCTGATCAACATCAGATCTGAAAAGTACTGATTTCACATTGACTTCATCAGCAATGATTGACCCATAAGGTGCAAGCGCGTCTGCATTGGCAACGGCCACGGTCAGGGAATTGAGAGGCAATCGCACTCGACGCCCATTGGACTTTCTTATTGAAAGGGTCGCCGAGCAAACGTCGCGAACAAGATCCATCGCATCTACAAGCTCATCGTCAACGGGCAATGAGTCTGCCTGAGGCCAGTCCCGCAAATGCACGCTGTCGGCGTTGGCAACAAGCCCTGAGTGAATATTGTCGGTTATTAATGGCAGCAAGGGAGCGGCAAGCCGAACTACAACTTCAAGAACGGTGTGAAGTGTATTGATAGCGTCTTGCTCACCTGACCAAAAACGATCACGACTACGCCGAATATACCAATTTGTCAAGACATCAAGAAATGTTCGCACCTGTTGACATGCGCCAAATAAATCATATTTGTCCATTGACAAAGTCACCTCAACCGTGGTCCGCTGCAACTTGGCCAAAATGTAACGATCTAATAGGTTGCTCGCTTCGGTCGTAACCGCTCCAATTTTATTTTCAGCATTGGCATATAGAGACAAGAAATACCAAGAATTCCAAAGTGGCAAGAGAACTTGTCGCACTGTGTCACGAATTCCCTGTTCAGTAACGGAGAAATCTGTTCCACGTAAAATCGCAGACGAGAGCAGATACCAACGCATCGCATCAGCGCCGTAGGTATCAAAGACTTTCATCGGATCTGGATAGTTCTGCAGACTCTTGGACATTTTTACACCATCGTCACCCAATACAATTCCGTGGCTCACGCAGGTCGAAAATGCAGGCCGATCAAAAAGGGCCGTCGCCAAAACATGCAACGTATAGAACCATCCACGCGTTTGTCCGATGTATTCAACAATGAAGTCACCCGGATAGTGGTCCTCAAACCATTCCCGATTTTCAAACGGATAATGAACCTGAGCAAAAGGCATTGAGCCACTCTCAAACCAGCAATCCAGGACTTCAGGGACACGCCGCATCATTGATTTACCAGTTGGATCATTCGGATTGGGACGCACGAGTTCATCAATTGCCGGCCGATGTAGATCTGTTACCTCAACGCCAAAGTCCCTTGAAAGATCGGCCAGACTTCCGTACGCATCAACTCGCGGATAATTGGGATCATCACTTTTCCAAACCGGAATTGGTGAACCCCAAAAACGATTTCGACTGATTGCCCAATCCCGAGCGTTGCCAATCCACTTGCCAAAACTCCCATCCTTTAGGTGCTCTGGCGCCCACCTGATGTCTTGATTCAGTTCAACCATTCGTTCTTTGATCGCCGTCACTTGCACGAACCATGATGACACTGCGCGATATACAAGTGGCTCGGCACAACGCCAACAATGGGGATACGGGTGATCGTAAGTTTCATGGCGCAATACAACTCCACGCTCTTTCAAACTGCGAATGACATCAGGATTGGCGTCAAAGACATGGACGCCTGTCCACGGAACAACATCTGCCGTGTAGCAACCGTGTTCATCCATCGGACACAGCGTCGGGATATCGGCCGCCAGACAAGCAATTTGGTCATCTTCACCAAATCCAGGCGCCAAATGAACCACGCCAGTACCCTCTTGGGTCGTTACAAAGTCGGCGGCAAGCACCCGGAATGCATTGGGGGTTTCAGAAAAAAAATCAAACATTGGTGTATATGAGCGACCAATAAGATCTGCACCAGTCACCGAGCCAACCCCAGACATTTCTGCCAATTCTTTTTCATAAGCACTGCGCCGCTCGTCTGCGATGATAAATCGTTGACCCGTGGCATTCTGTAGAATCGCGTACTCAATTTCTGGACTCACCGCCAATGCCAAATTTGCGGGCAGTGTCCAAGGAGTAGTGGTCCAAGCCAGTAAACGCTCCCCTGTTTCAAGCAAAAAACCAACAGTCAACGCCGGGTCTTGGCGAGTGCGGTAAACATCATCCATTCGAGTTTCAGTATTTGATAACGGCGTTTCACAGCGCCAGCAATACGCCAATACGCGAAACCCTTCATAGACAAGACCTTTATCCCACAGCGTCCGAAAAGCCCACATCACGCTTTCCATATAAGTTAAGTCAAGCGTCTTGTATCCATTGGCAAAGTCCACCCAACGCGCTTGGCGAGTTACATATCGTTGCCACTCATCTGTGTATCGCAACACACTTATGCGACATGCATCATTAAATCGGTCAACTCCAAAGGTTGCTATCGCAGGATGTCCCGCGATGCCTAATTCTTTTTCTGCTTCAACTTCTGCGGGCAGTCCGTGGCAATCCCAGCCAAAACGGCGCTCCACTCGGCGCCCACGCATGGTTTGGTAGCGCGGAATCGCATCCTTGACGTAACCAGTCAGCAAATGTCCGTAATGTGGGAGACCGTTAGCAAATGGTGGACCGTCATAAAAGACAAACTCATTTGACCCTTTTTCTCCCGAAGCCCGCAATTCAACTGAGCGTTCAAAGGTACTATTAATTTCCCAGGACTTCAGCACATCCTCTTCGATTACCGAAAACCGTGGCTGTGGATCGACTGAGGGGTATGACACACCTGTAAGCGTAGAGGCGAACTACCTCAGCACCCCAAAACAGCACCCATGAAGACCTGCAATCCGATCAAGACGACGAGTGGCGAGAAGTCAAATTGACCCATTTTCGGCATCGCTCTTCGCACTGGGCCAAGAACGGGTTCAGTAATGCTAAAAACAACTCTTGCAACTTGCGAAACAGGACTGCTCGGATTAACTGGAAACCATGACAAAACAGTTCGAGCAATAATGGCGAACACGTAGAGATTACCAAGAGTACAAACAAGGCTCATTGCGACTCAGGATCGACTATTGGCTGCTGCTGCGGGAGGTTTGAGCAGATAAACACCACGTGCTACTTTTTCCATTGAGCCACTCATTGCATAACAAAGACCACTAGCAAAATCAATAATGCGTCTCGACACAATGTCATCGGCATCTTCCAAGTTAATGATGACAGGAGTACCGGCTTTGAAATGATCAGCTATTTCTTGGGCTTGATTGAACTGCAAAGGACGCACGGTCATTGGTTCTCCCGCTGCAAGACCAATTGTTCGCACGTTTGATCGTGCCCCGCCTGTTGGCCGAACCTGCACACCAGAATCATCTCGACGAGCACTTCCCGTGTCGTCTACGCGACTTCTTGACATTGGTTGCGATACGCCGTCTTCATGCTCTAAAGAGAATGTTCCTCGGGGACGTTGCGTCGGCGCACTTGAGTCGCGCCCGCGAGCGGGGCGATCATATTCAGCGGACATGTCGTAGTCATCAAAAGAGTCTTCACTACTAAGACCCAGGTAATCCATCGCTCTGCGCCACATTGACATGGCTTTAGGCTATCCCAACAGTTGGCCCCAGTGTGGGACGCGCTCCAAAGATGCCACTGCCGATCCGAACCATTGTTGACCCACATCCAATCGCACACTCATAATCGTCTGACATGCCCATCGAACATTCTGCCAGACCCAGTTTGTCGGCCAGTCTCCGAACTTGCGTAAAGGCCTTTTGGCACTCCGTTACCGTGCCATTCGTAGGACCAATGGTCATTAGTCCAACCACCTCTAGACCTGCCTTTTGGGCTGATTCACATAAACCCTCGACGCTGTTTAGCGCACACCCTCCCTTGGTTGGCTCACCAGTTGAATTGACCTGCACAAAGACTTGACGGGCCTGTGCCGACATGGTTTTGGACAATTCCTTGATGAGAGATATTCGATCAATTGTCTGCCAAAAATTCACTACATCTAATACACCCGTGACTTTATTGGACTGCAGTTGGCCCACAAAATGAACGGGTAAACGCTCTACTTTTTGCCCCTTGAAGGTTCCGTCTTTCTCGTATTTCTGCAAAAGTTCTTGAGCGTAATTTTCGCCAATACCATCGCATTTTGCCAACGATGCCGCTGCAATCGCATCAATGCCGAACCCTTTTGTCACGGCTATCAATTGAACCTTGCCGCTGCCGGCCGACAGAATTCGGTGGCGAATATTGGAGACGTTGTCGGATACTTTTAGAAAGTCGACGGGAGTCGACGGCATAGATGTGCCCTGCTACTTCAGAAACGACGGAACATCAAAATCGTCATCATCGTCACCTAGCGGATCGGATTGATTATCACCAAACAAGTCCCGCACCGCTCCTGGACGTGGCTCGGTCGACCTTCCTGCCCTCGTCCCGATGCTGCTCGACGATGCGGGGTCCCATCTTTCAAAGCCTGCGGCGATAACCGTAATCTTGATCTCATCACCAAGTTCATCATCGATGACCGTTCCAAAGATGATGTTGGCATCTTGGTGCGCGACTCCGTGCACAACTTCTGCTGCCGCATTGACCTCAAACAAGCCCATACTTGACGGACCAGTAATATTAAGCAAGATCCCCCGCGCGCCATCAATGGCTGCTTCAAGCATCGGACTGGAAATGGCGGTCTTGGCAGCCACCACAGCGCGGTTATCACCACTTGCAATGCCGATTCCCATCAACGCCGAACCAGCGCTGGTCAGAATGTTTTTAACGTCAGCAAAGTCTGTGTTAATCAGACCAGGCGTGGTGATCAGGCTCGTGATTCCTGCCACACCCTGCAACAGAATTTCATCTGCCATTTTGAATGCGTTGATCAAACTAGTTTTGTCATTTGCCACCATCAAAAGACGATCATTTGGAATAACAATCAAGGTGTCTACTTTTTCTTTAAGTTTTTGAATTCCATTTTCTGCTTGAACTGCTCGACGTTTCCCCTCAAATGCAAAAGGCCGCGTCACAACTCCGATCGTGAGCGCGCCGACTCCTTTGGCGACCTCTGCTATAACGGGGGCCGCGCCTGTTCCGGTTCCACCACCTTCACCTGCAGTAATGAAAACCATGTCCGAACCTGTTAGCAGCTCTTCAATCTCATCACGATGGGAGTCAGCGGCAGCTCGACCAATTTCTGGATCCGAACCGGCCCCGAGCCCGCGCGTTAGTTCCCTTCCAATGTCTAGTTTGACGTCCGCATCACTCATCAGCAACGCCTGTGCATCGGTGTTGATTGCGACGAATTCCACTCCCCTTAGGCCAGCATCAATCATCCTATTGATGGCGTTTACTCCGCCACCACCGACTCCGATGACTTTAATTACTGCTAGATAATTTTGTGGTGCTCCGGCCATTGGCGCCTACCTCCGAGAGTGACGGTCACAATGACCGTGGTCTAACTATAGTTCCACATTAGAAGGCACGGTTGGTGTACTTGAGCACTTTGGCTGTATTTCCGAGACTCAACTGCCCTTGAAACCGCTACCTAGGCTGGACCGTCGGCTCCCCAGTAGAAACATCAATTACTGCGAGTGCGGCTGGATCTTGGCGACGCAAGAGGACCACAACGGCAACCAACTTGTTCTGAAGATTCGTCGGTGGACCAAATCGAACGAGCGTTCCCGACTTTAGGGTCAGTGAAATTTCTCCCGAGACAGACACTCCGAGTTCTCGGGCTTTGGAGCGAATCTCATCTGGCAGGGCTACATATAACTGGGCTGTGGCGCGATAAACATCATCGGCTACTGCACCAGCCAATAATGATGGACCCACTCCCGTTACTTGTAGGTACTTTGTCGGACGACCGACCGTAACCGAAATCACATGTCCACTGGCATCAATAATTCGTGCTCTGTTGTCCACGCCTAAAAACCACACCACAGGTTGACGTTCAGAAATCTCAACCACCACCCGCCGCGGGAAGTGCGTTGTAACGCGTACATCATCTACCCACGGATCTTGACTCAATATCTGCCGAACCTTGCCGGACTCAACAGAAAAGATTGTCTGACTGCGCAAGATCTTGGTGACTTGATCTGCTTTGCTGTCGGACGTGTAAATCTTCCCCTCAAATTCCACATTTTGAATCTTCAAAATTGGAGATGCCAAAATAATAATTACGACAAAAGCGATGCCTACTCCTGAGCCTGCTGCCACTATCCACCGCTGTTTTTTTATTCGCTCTCGTCTCTTTTGACCTCTTATTCGTGCTTCAAATCGGGCATCTGGTTCGTCTTTGTCGACAATTGAAATACGACCCTGCTCTTCAGACTCAGCCACCGGAGCTGTTTCGTGTCTGGTGTCATCAATCACGATTATTGAAGATTCATCATCAACCAAATCATCTGCTGTTGGGGGCGGAATTATCTCTGCGCTCAAATCACGAGACTCATCAATAATTTTGGGCCGAGGCTCAATATCTCGCCGCAAAATTTCATTGAGTTCGCTTAACAGCGACATCGGGACGTCGGTTACCGCTGATTCCTCTGGGTTGACAGGCGGTTCATCCGGAGAAGTCATAGCAAGGATTTCAGTTTTGCTTCAGCATTGGCCACATTGGGGTCGTTGAGATGCCGACCTTGAAAACGCTCAGAAATTTCTGGAGTGAATCCAAGTAGTCGTATTTCGCTATACATCATGGTTCCCGTGCGAGCGAGAACCGTTTCTTGGGCGTCACACATCAAGGCGACAATGTCTGCAGCAGTTGTTTTTTCATCTGCTTGAATAAAATTTGCGTGCTTTTGAGAAATCTCTGCGGTGCCACGCCTCGTGCCACGGAGCCCCGCTTCGTCGATCAACGCGCCAGCACTTTTACTTGATTGAGCGGGGTTGACAAACACTGAACCTGCATTTTGACCGCCAGGTTGGTTTTCGCGGCGCCACCCAACAATCGCCGAGATCTCTTCTTGACATTTTTCCACGCTGCCCCGCGTCACTTGGCAACGAGCACTTACGACGCACATTTCATCTGTCATTGCAGAGCCGCGAAATCGCAAACCTAAGTCCTGTTTTGCGACCCGAACTAGACGTCCATTTCGAAGGTTTACTACATCTGCATCATGGAGCGTGCCCGCCATGTCTGACCCATGACCACCGGCATTCATCCGTACGGCCCCTCCCAATGTGCCGGGAACACCAACTGCCCATTCCAAGCCACTCCATCCAATAGCTGCACTGCGGCGAGCCAACACTGGCAATCGAACACCGGCTGACGCGTCGATCATGGCTGTTCGTTCGGTTAATTCGATCATGTTTCCCAGCGTGTTATCGTCTGCAGGATTCAAAACGACAGCAACGCCATCAAATCCATCATCGCTAATTAAAATATTGCTTCCGTTGCCAATTACAACCACATTCATGTCATCCGTAAGACACGAACCCAAGGCGATGACCTGCTCTATCTTTGTAATGCTCACAACAAGAGCAACTGGCCCACCAAGACGATATGTGGTGAGCCTCGAGGCTGGAACTAAAAGTTCAGCATTGGCGCCGATTTGTGCGACCTTGTCGGCAACCTCAGCCCATAAATTAACGGACCTCACTCGGCATTCCTATCAACAGTGTGTGCCTTCAAGAGTTGGTCCGGAAATTCTTCAATATCTCCACAACCCATACTTAGACAGACATCGCCCGGCTTGAGTTGTTGAACTACGTGTTGGACAAGTTCGTCTCGCGTGCAGCACCAGTCAACAACTTTATTGGGGTTTGCTGCGCGAATTGCCTGTACAAGTAATTCACCTGTTACGCCTTCAATTCTGGTGGTTCCTGACGCATAAACATCTGTGATCACCACGTTGTCGGCTTGGGCAAAACAATCCGCATAATCGTCTGCCATAGCCGCAATTCGATGAAAACGATTTGGTTGAAACACTGCAACTAATCTGCGCTCAGGAAATCTTTGTTTTGTTGCCGCAATCACTGCTGCGATTTCAGCTGGTAGGTGCGCATAATCGTCGATCAAGAGCACACCATCTAAATTTCCTCGATCTTGAAACCGCCTTTGGACTCCGCCATAAGAAAGCAATGCCTCAAGACCAATCTTGATCGTGACCCCATATTCGTGCGCCATCACTAATGCAGCCACCGCATTCAAAATGTTGTGTCGGCCAAACATCGTCACCGACAAGTGATGCGTGGTCTCCCCGAGAGCAAAATCGCACTCAGATGACTGTTCTGACAGCGATAAATTCTTGATCACGACGTTTGCCTGTGTCGAAAATCCGTATGTGATGAAACTTCTTTCTGAGCCGGCGATCTTTGACTCTGAAATCATCTTTTGAATTTGTTCGTCGTCGACACATACGACAACTGGTCCGTCAACATTGCGTGCAAATGAGGCAAAGGACCGACGAATTTCGTCAAGAGAGCCGAAATAATCAAGATGATCTTTGTCAATATTGGTAATAATTGCCCCGCGAAGTTGCAACGCAACATGCGTTCCATCGCTTTCATCAGACTCAACAATCAAGACATTTTCACCTGTCCATGAAGCTCCGGAAGAAGTTCCTAGTACCTCTGCCCCAATGACATAGGACGGTTTTATATCGGCGGCAAGCATGATGTGCAACAACATTGCTGACGTTGTGGTCTTGCCGTGAGTGCCAGCAACTCCAATGCTATGCACCAGGGAACATATCGCTGCCAGCATTTTTGAACGATGCATCACTAATTTTCCGTTGCGGGAGGCGGCGACAATTTCTATATTGTCTAGCGGGACACCCGTGGAGTAAGTGACCACATCAACCTTTTCCACGAGATTCACTGAATGCCCGATTGTTACGGTAATTCCTTGCGACCGAAGTGATTGCACAGTCGCATTTTCACGGATATCTGAGCCAGTCACACTATGACCCATTTGATGCAGGACAATCGCAATTGCACTCATCCCTGGTCCACCGATCCCAACCACATGGACGCGCTGTGGACAACTCAAATCAATTTCTTGTTTCATACACATTCCATTGTCTCACGCTGTGATTGTATTGGAGGCGATTAGCGCTGGCTCGCCGCTTCAATCAAATCTCCAAGTGTTTTGCCCCGATGCAAATTCCCACAACTACGGGCTATTGTCGCCAAATTTCGGCGCATTGAGTCATTCTTGAGCAGTGAAATAACGACATCTGTAAGCACCCCACTCGCAATATCAGATTCGTTTACAATCAGGACACCCCCACGCTCTTCCAACCACAATGCATTGGCTTGTTGATGATTTTCCGCCGCATCTTTCCATGGAACCAATATTGCCGTGACGCCAACCGTCGTAATTTCTGCAATCGTGCCAGCTCCTGCGCGACACACCATGACATCAGTAGCTGCTAAAAGATCTGCCATACGAGTTTCATATGCGACTCTTCGGTAAATGACTCCAGGCGGTGCTTTAACTGCGGGTTCCGCAAAGTGGCGAGTCCCACAAACATGGTAAAGCGCAATTGAATCAACCTGCATTTTGCTCATTGCTTGCAATAACTGATCAATATTTTCGTTGAGCACGGCAGAACCCAAGGATCCACCGACAACCGTAACCATGATTCGATCTGCAGGAATATCTAAAGCCTGCCGGGCACTTACCCGTCTGTTGGCGACTTCTAATTCGCGGAGTTCGCGACGCACTGGCGCACCCGTCATCGTTGCCCGAGGCAGCCGCGACCCCTCAAACGCTACGGCGACCGAAGTTGCATGTTTTGCTTGGCGACGAGTAGCTAATCCGGGCGTTCTGTCGTAACTCACGCAAACAAGTGAAACTCGCCCCAAACGAGCAGCAAATGCCATCGGAGAACTCGCATAGCCACCAACGGAGATAACAACAGCAGGCTTCCATCGACGGATCAGCAAATACGCCTGTGTGTAAGACCGCAGAATTGCCTGAGGGAGCAAAAAATTCCGGAGCAAACTTTTAATGCTTCGACCCCGTTGTAAACCAGAAATTGGCAAATACTCAGATTCGAATTGCTGACCCTGCATTAATACTTTCTCGACCCCCCGACGGCTCCCTACATAGCGAAGTGACTCTGACGCGTGTCCACGGTCTTGGAGTATTTCAAGTATTGCCAACGCAGGTATGACATGACCACTGGTGCCTCCACCCGTTACGACAGCAAAAACGGCATCAGATGACATGTTCTATTTCATATTACGCGCAACGTTGAGCAACACTCCAGCAGCCGCCATTGAAATCATTAGAGATGATCCTCCCGCTGAGATGAAAGGCAGCGTCAGACCTGTCAATGGAAGACTGCCAGTAGCTCCCCCAATGTTGATAATTGATTGAAATGCAAACCAGCCACTGATACCAGCCGCCAACAATGAGCCAAACATTTCTCGTGCACCAAGTGCGACACGCATTCCAAGAAATACAAGGCACAGGAATGATCCGATCACGGCAAATGAGCCAATTGCCCCAAGTTCTTCGGCAACGACTGCAAAAATAAAGTCACTGTGCGCAAGTGGAAGATAACCCCATTTACTGCTTCCCTCTCCAATGCCGACTCCCGTGGGCCCACCATTAGCAATACTAAGAAGTGACTGGTGCACCTGATAACCGAGTCTACCTTTTGTCTCTGATGGGTTCAGAAATGAAGTCATTCGATTGCGTGCCACTCCAACGAATAAAAAGACAAAAGAAGAAGCTACTACTGAAAATCCAGTAAGTGCACCAATCCACTTCCATGGTGTTCCAGCAAAAAAACAGATCATAAAAACGATTCCTGCAAAGACGAGTGCCGAACCGTAATCGCTCTGAAACACGCTCAAGATAGCCCCGACGGACATCACAAATAAGCATGGCATCAGGGTCTTGTTAAAAACATTGAGGTAGCGATGGCGTCTAGAAATTAGGTCTGCACAAAACAAAACAACAACAAGTTTGGAGAGCTCTGACGGCTGAAAACTCAAGTCCCCAAGGTTTACCCACGCCTTGGCACCATGTACCTCTTTGCCAATTCCTGGAATGAACGGTAAAAAGTTCAAGATCAATGTGCCTGCCATCAGCGGCATAACCAATCGCCGATAACTGTTGTACGGGGTTCGATAAGTCCAAGCCATCGCTATCGAACCAATTGCCGCCCAAAGTACCTGTCGACGGAAAAGTGACCATGAAGAATTTCCGTTATGAAAAGCCGTAACTGCAGACGAGGACAGAACCATGACAATTCCAAGCAGCGTGAGGAAAGTAACGATAACCAAGATGCCGTAATACGTAGAAGAAGGGGCCTTTAGGGACAGTTTGCGCTTAGCTGCTGTCCCCGATTTCTGCAGTGTCTGTATTCGTCTCTCGGAAATGCTTCGGGGTCTGGGTATCGCTTGCGTGGCTGTCATTTTTTACTCCCCTGATTGTTGAATTGATCCTTGTAAAACTCCTGAACACACCGTTGAAAATCATCACCACGCTCGTTGTAATTGGAATACCAGTCGTAACTAGTGCACCCAGGTGACAGGAGTACCGAGTCTCCACTCTTTGCGATACCTGCTGCTTGCTCAACTGCTTGTTTCATCGTCGTCGCAGAACGTATTTCACAGATGCCACTAAATGCAGCCTTAACGAGCGCTGCATCTTCTCCGATAGCAACCACACCACGCATGCGTTCAGGTTCTGAAGCCAAAAGTGTCAGATCCAGATCTTTATTGCGACCCCCCGCTATCAAGACGACACTCCCGAAGCTTTTTATTGCTGTCAAAGCTGCATGGGGACTCGTTGCCTTTGAATCGTCATACCAGTAGACACCATCTTCAACCATCACCAACTCAATTCGATGATGTGCAGGAATAAAATTATGCAGGCTTGAGGCTATCGACCTACGTTCAACCAAACCTGCTTCCAAGACGAGAGCGCAGGCAGCCAGTGCGTTTGTAATGTCGTGAGGTAGAGAGCGCCACAGATCAGTGACGTCACATAAATGGCCATGGGGGCCAACAAGAGCACCGTCAGAAATTCGATAGTCTGCGTCGCTTAGTCCAAAAGTAACCACACGCATTCCAGACGCCCGTGCCGTCTGACAAATCATCTCGTCTCCGACTGGGACGATTGCGACATCCCCCTCAATCCCGTTCGCCCAGATTTTTTGTTTGGCAGCCACATAACTTTGTAGATCTTCATGCCAATCCAGATGATCCGGTGCCAAATTTAACCACACGCTTGCGTTTGCCCGAAACATCTTGGTGAATTCAAGTCGAAAACTAGAACACTCAACAACAAAAATATCAATGTCCTGATCCAAAGCGCCAATAAAGGGAAGATCAGTATTGCCAACTTCTGCCACACTTTTGCCGTCGCCACGAAGCAGTGCCGCAGTCAACATCGTGGTGGTGGTCTTGCCGTCAGTTCCAGTGACAGCCAATATTGGTCTTGCGCCACCGAGTCTGCTTTGTTCCCATTCATAAGCAATATCAATTTCTGAACGAATTGCAATTTTCTGTGTATTGGCAGCGACGATGACTGGATGGGCAGGAGGTATTCCCGGGGCTGGCACCAACACATCCACATCACGAAGAAACGCCTTAAATGTGTGGGGGTCATGAACACGTGTAAAAGGAGCGTCAATGCTGTCAGCGAAGTTCATCATCTCCTGTGATTCGACATCATCGCCGACCCGCACTCCTATACCTTTGGCATACATTGCGCTGGCCGTTGCCTGACCCGCGATTCCCAACCCATAAACCGCCGCCCGCTTCATTATTTGAGTCCTTGTGCGAGATCGGCAAGACGCGTGAAGTCGGCGATAAATATTGCAAGTGACGCCGCAACACAGATACCTGAAATAATCCAGAAACGAATAATCACAGTTGTTTCAGGCCAACCCAAAAGCTCAAAGTGATGGTGAATCGGCGACATCCTAAATAATCTCTTCTTGCGACCAGAAGCCTTAAAGACCGTCATCTGCACTGCGACCGAACCAGCCTCCATCACATTGAGAGCACAAATCAACGGAAGAAGCAGTTGTGTATTTGTCGCGACTGCCAGCATGCCAAGTGCGGCGCCGATCCCAAGTGCACCGACATCACCCATAAAAATTCGAGCTGGCGCAGCATTCCACCATAAAAAGCCCCCGCATGCGCCCGCTAGGGCTGCTGACATGACGGCGAGATCAAGCGGGTTGACTAATTGATAAATTTCGGGATTACGAAAAGCCCAGTACGCAATTATCGTGAACGCCAAGAAACCAAATAAGGCCGACCCTGCGGCAAGTCCGTCAAGGCCGTCCGTGACATTGACGGCATTAGTGGTGGCCCAGACCATCAAAGAAGTCCATACAACCCAGATAATGGGTTGCAATTGCCATCCTGGAAGATTCCAGCGTGTCAGCGACAATGTCTCACTGACGCCAGTTTGCGTCAGCAACAGTGTCATCACACCACCAACAACTGCCAACGTGATGTAACCCTTTTTCTTCCAAAATATCCCACGATTGTGCGAATATCGAACCTTGAGATAGTCATCGAGAAACCCCATTAGGGCCAACAGGAGAATCCCTAACCAAATGATCAGCGCTTGATCAGAAAACGCCAGACCACGACGCAAATGTGCAACAACCCATCCGATAAATGCAGAACCAATAATGGCAGTTCCGCCCATAGTGGGCGTACCCTGCTTTGACATGTGGTGCACGGGGCCACGATCTTCCTTGCCCAAAATTGGCTGACCTTTGCCAAGGTTGTTGAAAAAACGCATCAACAAGCGAGTGGTTGCCAGCGACAACACCATCGCCACTGTTCCGGACAGCAGAACAGCAATCATGTGGGGTTTCCCGTCTTGAGCAGAAGCAATTCACGCACAACAGTGACGTCATCAAAATCTTCATGATGATCGGCGAATTCTTGTGTTTTCTCATGACCTTTACCGGCGATAATAACCATGTCTCCAGTTGCTGCATTCTGTAGCGCCTGCCTGATTGCATCTCGGCGGTCAGCAACACTACTCACAACACACTTCGCATCACTTGTGACTCCTGCAAGTATCTGATTCATAATCTCAAGAGCATCTTCACGACGCGGATTGTCTGAAGTAACGACCACAATGTCAGCATGTTGTGTTGCCGCAGCCCCCATGAGAGGCCGTTTCCCGGCATCACGGTTACCCCCGCACCCGAACACAACATGAACACGACCGCGACATACTGCCCGAGCAGCCTGTAAAACTTCTATCAAGCCGTCAGGCGTGTGCGCAAAGTCAACAACAACTACAAAGTCCTGCCCCATATCAACTATTTCAAATCTCCCTGGCACAGGTCGCACTTTGGTAACTGCTTTGGAAATCTCTGGCACCGTAATTCCGAGTTCGCGCGCCACGGTGCAAGCGGCGATTAAATTCATCACGTTGAAACGTCCCCCGATTGGCGCAGCAATGGTCACACCCGCCCAATCAAACCTGATGGAAGTAGCGGTGACGATCAAATTGGAAACATCACCAGCCCCAAATGACCGAGTAGGAATTGTTGCCGCGTCAAACAGCAGGCGACCTTTAATGTCATCAATATTGACTACTGCACGATTGGATTGTCCCTGGCGAAACAACGCGGCTTTTGCCGCAAAATATGCTTCCTGCGTTGCGTGATAGTCCAAATGATCACGACTGATGTTTGTGAAAACTGCCATCTCAAACAGGACCCCATGGATGCGGCTTTGGTCTATTGCATGTGAGGTCACTTCCATGACAACTGTTTTCATTCCATCAACAACCGCCTGCGCAAGTTGTTTTTGAATGATTGGGGCCTCAGGAGTTGTTCGCTCGCCAGTGAGAGTGCCGAAAACTCTTGTTGGTAGCCCGCAATCATTGAGAATTGATGACAACAACGAGGCAGTTGTGGTCTTGCCATTCGTTCCGGTGATGCCAATAACTTGCAATTTTGTCGAGGGATCGCCGTACAAGGTTTGGGCGTACTTGCCGATTGTTTTACGAACATTCTCAACAATAATCTGAGTGATATTTTCAGCTTCTGAAATGTGATGATCTACAAGTAGGGCCGAAGCTCCTTTTTTAATCGCCTCTTTTATAAACAGATGGCCATCAGTACTGGCCCCATTTACGCAGCAGAAAAGATCTCCCTTGCTTACAAAGCGTGAGTCCATCGAGATGCCACTCACCAGTTGATCTGCACTACCCAATATCTGGCATGTCAATACGTCGGTCCGACGACACAACTCACCGACAGTTAATTTTTGGCACTCTGATTGAATCGTCATTAGCCGAGCCCCGTAAACATCAGTGCGAACTCGCCGCTATTGGTCGTTTCGGGCAGCCGCTGCCAACGCCTGTTGGAGCGATCTGCAATTCATGAATTGCGACCTCAGCAAGGCGTGAGAAAACAGTCGCCGCTGCAGTTCCTCCGAATCTCTCACGTGTATTCCCGTTTGGCTCATCAATACTCACGAGCATTGTTACTTGGGGATCATCAGCCGGAAAGTATCCAACAAACGAAGCAAAATATTTTCGCCCACCAGTATTGGTGGTGTAGGTTCCGTTTCTCTGGGCCTTGTAACCCGTACCCGTCTTGCCTGCGACTTTCATTCCCTTTACCTTGGCAAGTTTACCTGTGCCAGCACAGACAACTTCTTTGAGCAGACTCGTCATTGTAGTTGCTGTCGATTCTTTGAGCACCCGATGAGTCGCTGATGCAGGCATTTCATGCATTATCCCATTTTTGTCAATAGTCGCTTTTACAAGTTGTGGTGCAACATAAGTTCCATCATTAGCGACAACATTTACGCCGGCCAACATTTGCAAAGGTGTCGTCGCATAGCCATAACCGTAATCAACCGTAATCTTTTGTGTTCCGTACCAATCCTTGGTTGGACGAAGAATTCCACGGCTTTCACCTGGATACTGCAAGCTAGTCTTTTCACCGAACCCAAAGGCCCTGAGGTAATTATGTTTCTCCTCAAGCGTTACTTTCTCGCTGATCTTTACTGCTCCGAGATTTGAACTATCACGCATAATATCTCGGGTTGTCATTGAAATGAGGCCATGCGGGTAAGCATCACGAATAGTAAATTTATCCACGCGCAAGCTTCCTGGAACTTTGTATGAAGATGCTTCAGTGGTTCTTCCCAAATCAATTGCAGCACCAATACTGAAAACCTTTGCGACAGAACCAGGTTCATGAGCCTCAACTGCAGCAAAGTTTCCAGTTCCTAATTCGACCAAACCGTCGAGATTACGTCGCACATTTGACATCGCATATATCTCGCCGGTTCGAGAATTCATCATGATGACAGTTCCGGCTATGGCGCTCAGTTGCGTTACGCGCTGAATCAATGCTTGATCGGTCTGAAACTGAAGAGACTTGTCGATCGTGAGGACTAAGTCATCGCCAGGCTTCGCTGAATTTCCGTTGTCACCGGAATTTTTCATTGAGTTGCCGCTTCCATCTTTTTCTATAACGCTCACTCCGTCAACACCTGCTAGCAATTCGTTGTACTGCAACTCAAGACCTGCTGTGCCGACGCCATCAGGGTCGGTGCGACCAATCACCGCACCAGCAACTCCACTTTCAACTATGCGCTTGGGCTCGTTATTTGAGGTAACTCCAGGAAGATCTAAAGCCAGTACGGCCTCTGCCGTTGGTTTATCCACTTTTCGCGCAAGATACAAAAAACTTGTTTTTTTATCAATTAATGCCTGTTGAACATTTGCTTCTCGTTCTGGAGAAAATCGCAACAACCCAGCCAACGCACGAGCGGTACCTATCGGATCAACAACCATTCGTGGATTCACAGAGAGCGTCTGACTCGGAATTGAAAGGGCAATCTCGTGCCCGTTGCGATCAAATATCGCTCCCCGTTCGGCACGCAAAGCCGAGATCTTCGTTCGTTGGTCGATGCTGGCCGCATGAAGGGTGTCACGGCTAAATGTTTGAAGCATGATTGTTCTTCCCAAAATGAGAACAAAAACAATGACAAAAATTCCCAACGACAGAGCAAGACGAAATCTAATCCGCTTATCAACGACACTAGAGGTTTCTTTATTCGCTCTTGGGCTTGCTGCACGAGGCACAGGTCGCCGCGCAGTTGAGCGACTAGTAGTTGAGCGACTAGTAGTTGAGCGACTAGTAGTTGAGCGACTCGCAGTTGAAGGGGATTCTCGATAGCGCAAAGACAGAGCAGTGATCACTCGACTTGTCCGCGATGCGCTCATGGGGCTGTTCCTGTTTTAGCCTTCACTTTTCCAAATTCTTCGAGCGCCGAACCACCTCCAGCGGCAACATCAATATCCACTTTCCCGACCGTGGCAGCGACCTCGGCTGCGACAAGCGCTGGAATCTCTAAAACTTTTGTTCCCCACACGGGAACCATTCCGATGTTTCGTGCTTTTTGCAATAGAACACTTGGTGATTCAAGTTCTGCTTTGGTTGCCCGTAATTCATCGAAGTAATCACGAGAACTCTCAATATCGCTAGTGATTGTGTCAAGGCGCATTTGTTGCTGTGCCATATATGTCCGAAGCGCAACGACACCACACAAAAATGTCGTAATCAAAAAAATCACCACAATTGTTCGACTCGCATACTTACGTGTTTTAGGGACAATCGTCAGAGAGGGCTTCGTCGTCTTTACTGGTTGCTCCAGTCCGAACGGTTGTCTAAATGCGATTGCCACGATTAGCTTTCCCATCCAGTACTCAAACGCTCTACGACTCGTAGACGCGCAGCTGTAGAGCGTCGATTAAGTGTCTGCTCCGCAACTGATGGCGTCTTGACTGTCCGAACTCGGCGCACTAGGGCTTGTCGACCACAAACACATGGCAAGTTGGTCGGACATGTACAGCCACCGGTCTCGGCTAGACGCATCACGCTCTTTGCAATACTGTCTTCCCCAGAGTGGTATGACAAAACAGCCAATCGAGCGCCCGGGGAAAGGGCTTTGATTACGTCAGTAAGAGCATTGGGAAGAATGACAAGTTCCTGATTTACCTCAATCCGAATTGCCTGGAATGTGCGCTTTGCCGGGTGGCCACCGCGACGTCTTGCGGCAGCGGGAATCGCCGCAATGACCACCTCAGCTAACTCAACGGTCGTATTTATCGGACGTGCCCGCACAATCGCTTTGGCAATTCGCCCAGCAAAGCGTTCATCGGCATTTTCCCTCAAAATTTTTTCAAGATGTTCAATACTTGAGTCATTAATTACTTCTAGAGCGCTCATGGACTGCGATTGATCCATCCGCATATCAAGGGGGGCGTCAAGCCGATATGAAAATCCCCTCTGTTCTTGATCCAATTGCGGGGAAGACACACCGAGATCAAATAGAGCTCCAGCCAACGAATGAGTACCTGTTTGCACCAGTACCTCGGCAACACGATCAAAGCGAGCGTGCCGGAGGGTGACACGCTCGCCAAGAGAAGACAGTTTTGATTTAGAAAACGCGACGGCCTCATGATCGCGATCAATACCAAGAAATTCAATATCAGGATGAGCCTTGAGCAATGCACTTGCGTGTCCTGCCCCGCCTAACGTCGCGTCAAGAAAAGTTCCAGTTGAAAGGCCGGAAAATACTTCCAGAATCTCATTCAGCATGACGGGTTCGTGATTAAACATGGCACCACTCACGACACCGGTCCTTGGCAGCTTCCCGAACAGCATAAGCCCCCGAGATTTCTCCTCGGAATGGGCGCGATGACAGCGGGCGGAGTTGAAGCTGCGCACCGTGCCATCCGGGAAACTGCCAAAGACCGATGCCCTTGACGTGATTGTTGAATGCAATAATTCATTTCGCGTACCACGTATCACTTGCTGTCTCCAGCAATCTGCTGTGTGCCTGCATCTGTGATGCGTTGATGTCGTGTGGGGTCCCAAATCTCAACTCGATCGAATGAGCCAGCAACAATTACTTTGGAATTAAGTGATAGTCCTGCATAATCGCGCAATTTTTCTTCGATATTGATTCGACCTTGCGCATCGATTGACACTTCAACCGTGTTTGCTGCCAGCGCTCGTTGTTGGTTGCGGTTAATTTCTCCTGACCGCACTTTGTCTAACGTCTCTTGAACAACTTGCTCAAAAGCGTCAGCAGTCAAGATGTCGACGCACTTGTCTTGACCAAATGCCAAATAGCAACGTGGTTCGAGGCGGGGCCGAAAGGCAGCAGGAAGGGCAAGTCGACCCTTGGGGTCTAACTGCCGATCATGGGCTCCTACAAACACAACCACTCCGCTCCCAGGAAGCGGGTACCGCTTCCCTCCGCACAGCAGATTATCCCCACTTTGCCCCACTGTCAACCACCATTCCCCTTTTCCTACCACCTAGTCCCCTAGATGGCATAGCCGTCAAAGGCTGGGAATGCGCCAGATCAGCAGGTCAGGTTGCTGTTACCCAAGTTGTCTGGCAAGCGCCATCAAGACATCACCTGGTTCGCAATGAACCTCAGCCACCTCCAACGAGCAAAGTGCATCTTGGATTTCTTGACTCACGAAAAGATGGGCATATTTTTTCGGGCGCCACTGGCGATACATCACACACTGAAATCGAGCACCATCGCGATTGCGCCGTTGGCTGATGCCAACAACTTTGCGTCCTGCTGAAAGCACTTCACCCGAGGCCATACCGGCAAAACACACCGATCGAGAAGCAGCAGGTTTGAGCATCGGCGCTGAAAATACTTCGAGATCAGGAACTCCGTAACGGCGCAAAACTTCGCACCACACCTGACCAAGCCAAAGTGCACTCGTTGAAACATCATCTACCCAATGAGCATCTTTGCGAGTGATCACGACATCGATCCAAACGCTCGAATCAGGATCTAAATAAACCGCACCACCGCCACTTCGGCGTCTCACAACATCAATCTTTTCTCGATGGGCACGCTCAGTGTCAACGTCTAATTCGTCTTGAGCAGAACCCAGCACGATCGCTGCATCTGTTGGCCGACATAACCAAAGACTTCGTCTCCACTCCAAATCGCTCGCATGAAATTGACGCGCAGTACCGACATAGTCATTGACAACCCAACCATCAAGATTCAAGCCAAGATCACTAGACATTCTTTGGGCTCACCCAATTAACTTGCTTGGGCCAAGTACGGTTTCCACTCATCGGGCACCGAACCCACAGAAAAGGTTATCCAGGCTGTTTCAAGAGGCACGAGCGGTATTGTTCGCAACTTCATACCAGCTTCGTCAGGAGTGCGATCTCTTTTTTGCAGATTGCAGTTACGACACGCAGCCGTGACATTCTCCCAAATGTGCTCCCCTCCCCGAGACCGTGGATGAACATGATCAATGCTGTCGGCTAAACCACCACAATATGCACACTTATGATTATCACGAGCAAAGATTGCTCTACGGGACAATGCGGCATGGCGATGATACGGAACCTTGACGACGTATCTGAGCTTAATCACGAGAGGTGTTGGCACCTCAAGTTTCTCTGCATGCATGACCGAACCATCGTCTTCGACAATGTCAGCTTTGTCACATAGCACTAAGCAAATAGCTCTATGAGACGAAACAACACTCAGCGGTTCGTAAGTTGCATTGAGAACGAGCGCGCTTTTCATGACGACCTACCGTCTCGGCCGTCTGCGCCACGTCAAACAAAAAATTGGGGATATTGGCATCATCTAGTTCGGTTCCAATCGCGACACCATCGCAGGTAATGAATCACATCCCGAGGCAGCGGACCCTGTGCCAGAGTGGAGGATTCCCCTCCGTACTGAGTCATCAAACGAAAATCTAAATACTGTGAGCTCGGTAACGGCAGAAATGGTGGGCGTCGGTACCAGCCCGTGGGGGCGAGTCGAAACATCTGACTAATTGCAGTCGGCCACAATACGGGCCGAAGGAAAACCGATAAGAGTACGGAATAGGGCAAGGCACCTCGTTGACTTTGCCGACCACCCTCCATGATTAGACCCTCGGCTCCTTTGGCAGACCAAGCACCATCTCACCAATGATGTTGCGCTGAATTTGTGAAGATCCTGCATAGATCGTTCCAGCACGTGCATTCATGAAAGTCCCCACCCAACTATTGCTTGAGTTCGCAGCACCCTCGTCATCTGTTTGAAAAGCACTTGATGGTTTGCGACCAGTCGGCACCAACGCCTCCAGTCCCAAAATATCAACGGCGAGTTCTGTCACTACTCTGTGATACTCACTCCAGTACAACTTAAAAATTGCGCCGTCAGGACCAGGATGGTGACCCGCGAGGAATTTTGTAAGAGTGCGCATTCCCAAGAATCGCATTACCTGCACTTGGGAATAACAAGTTGCCAGACGCTGGCGAATGATTGGGTGAGATGAAACGCCCCGTTCCTTTGCCAAAATGCAGAGACGATCAATTTCTCCCTGAAAGCGAATCGGTAGCGTGGCAGCTGCTTCGCCGCGCTCATACCCAAGCAGAGTCATCGCCACGGCCCAACCGTTGTTGACCCCCCCGACGACATTGTCCTTGGGGCACTTAGCATCGGTGTAAAAGACCTCGTTGAATTCGCTCTCACCAGAAATCATCCGAATTGGACGTACTTCAATTCCGGGTTGACGCATGTCAACAAGTAAAAAACTGATTCCTTTGTGTCGAGGAGCATCAACATCTGTGCGTACGAGTGTAAAAATGTGATCAGCTAGATGTCCTGCACTGGTCCAAATTTTTTGACCATTAAGAAGCCACTCATCACCATCAAGTTCTCCTCGCAAACCGATGTTGCTCAGGTCTGATCCCGCGTTTGGCTCGCTGTAGCCCTGACACCAGATATCATCACCAGACAAAATTCTGGGAAGATAGTATTTTTTTTGATCTTCAGTTCCCCACTGCAACAGGGTGTTGCCCAACATTCCGATACTGAATGTGTCGTTCGGCGCGCCAGTTGGAACTCCAGCTTGGGCAAATTCCTCCGCGACAATTACCTGCTCTAATGCAGAAAATCCACCACCTCCGTATGCCGTTGGCCAACCAGGTGCCAAGTAGCCAGAACTTGCCAACGTGATACGCCACTCGGCGACAAACGACAACAATTCTTCACCATCTAAAGTACCGATTCCTTTCCATGAGGCGGGAAGTTTTTCGGCCAAAAAGGTGCGGACCTTTTCACGGTAAGACTCGGCTTCTGGGCTATAGGCGGGATGCATGCTCTACAGAGTACTTGGCTAGCGCTGCCGCACCTACGAGTGGGGCAAGACTTCTGTCTGCCACAGGTGAAATTGTTAGATCCCGGAGAAAAGAAAGACCCGCATGTTGGCGCGCACTTACTTGCGCTGCCTCAAAGAACTCCGCACCAAAGCCGAGCGCGACTGAACCGCCCACCGTGACATCTGTGACATCCATCGTGGCTGCCACGCTGGCAATTGCTTGACCCAATAATGTTCCTGCCACCACCCGCGTTTGAAAATTTGCCGTTGCCGCAGGCGCGCCAATTTCTCGCGCAATCGCTGGTCCACTGATGTGAGCTTCAAGACATCCTCGCGCTCCACATGCACATTCATTTCCGTTTTCTTGCACAATCACATGACCAATATGACCAGCATTACCAGAACGGCCCATGAGTAGTCTCCCATCTGCCAAGATTCCGCCACCAACACCGGTCGAGACCAGTACCGACATCATGATTGGGGGTGCAAGATCAGAACTTTGAGTACGACTCCAATACTCTGCCAACACGAGTGCCTTTGCATCATTTTCCAGAATGACATCAAGTGTGGTTAGTCGCTGCATCTCTGTGACTAGTGGAAAATTATTCCATTCGCGAATGTGCAGTGGCGAGACAACACCATCATCCAGGCGCATGGGTCCTCCACAACCAACCCCGCAGGCAAGAAAATTTATGTCGTTTCGTGCACCCCACAACAGCGCGTTTGAAACCTGTTCAGCCAATGCCTCCCAAACATTTATTTCAGGAGTCGGGATCCTTGATTCGTACAGAACCAAACGAGTGACACTTATAACTCCAACGGAAATTTTTGTGCCCCCAATATCAACTGCGAGGTACGCGTCTTTGTCCGACGCCGCAGTCAAGGACACGGTTATTACTCTCTTGGAAAGCGATCGCGCATTTTCTGTGCAGCTTGCCTTGGACCGCGCAGCGATTGGGCGATGTCTTGAACACCAGCCTTGCCCATCAGACGGACTTGACGCTCAATAGACAAAGCACTAACCAACATGATCATGAACCCTACAAACGCAACCGCGTAGTGGATTTGGAGTGATAACACCATCGCCAAGAGACCGACAACGACTCCCAAGATTGCCCACCTGACGGTTTTGGCCGAATGCCGATAGAGACCAGATGAAGAAACAGCTTGAGCAAAACGCTCGTCAGTTTCAAGTTGTTCTTCAATTCCACGCAAAATGCGTTGTTCTTCGTCTGACAAAGGCATCTCGTCATTGTTCCACTTTTTTACGCCCTACGCAACGTAAGCACCAAGATGTTTCAGTCAAGTTCATCTGGGCCGTAAGGGGAATCCCCTGGCGCCGTGTGGTCTGAGAGCGCACTTGCTGGTCTGATGGCCTGGCGACCATACCGGCTCACGATCTCATCCACAGCCTCATTGGTTGCTGACCACTGCTGCTCTATTTCCTCAACCGAATCACCATCGTCACCAAACAATCGCATCGGACTATTTGGTTCCCCTAATTTTTGAGCATGCACGCCTAACAGCCTTACACCTTGCGCGGCATCAATTGTGGCCAGCACGGGCAAAAGTGCAGCAACAAATGCGGGACCTGTTGTGATCGGACTACGCGGGGTAACAGAGCGCGTAATCGTCTGAAAATCAGAAAACTTGATCTTCAGCAATACTGTTCCAGCAGCGACTCCAGCGCGACGCACCCGCCTAGCTACTGCCTCTGATAGTCGCACTATCTCATCACGAAGTTCTTGCGTCGTGATGAGATCCACAGAAAAAGTTTCCTCGTGACCTATTGATTTTGCAACGCGATCTGGCTCGACGGCTCGATCGTCATCAGCGCGACCAAGAGCAAACAGATGCGATCCGTGGGACATGCCAACTGCGGCTTGTAAATCACTCTCTTGCAACGCAGCCAAGTCACCAACGGTTCTGATGCCAATGCTTTCTAATTTTTTAAGAGTTACTGGACCAACTCCCCACAGCGCTTTGACTGGTAATGGGTGCAGAAATTCAAGCTCTGCACCTGGAACAACGCGATAAACCTGATGTCCCGGTTCGATTCCTCGGGCAGAAGCCTGAGGTTTGGCAAAGTCAGAGGCAAGTTTTGCCAAGAACTTATTTCTGGCAAGACCCACACTGCAGGAAAGTTGTAGTTCATCTTTGACACGCCCCCTGATCATCCAAGCAAGATCCTCAGCGCTCCCCAAGAGTTTTTCCGAGCCAGTCACATCCAAAAATGCTTCATCAACGGAAATGGGTTCCACAAGAGGAGTGAATGAGATTAAAATGTCGTGAAGTTGGTGACTTATTTCCTGATACAACGAATGATTCGCCGGTAAAAAAATTGCCTGCGGACACAGTCGGCGCGCGTGCGACGACGACATTGCCGAGTACACCCCAAAACGCCTGGCCTCGTATGAGGCGGCTGCCACCACCCCGCGCCCTGCTGTTCCGCCGACCACGACTGGTTGTCCCAATAAATCTGGACGACGCAACAACTCCACGGATACGAAGAACGCATCCATGTCAACATGCAAGATGGAGCGATAAGTAGACACTTCAACTATTACGCTAATCCAATATGGAGCCAACAACCCCCGACATGACCCTCTCGGCAATTCCCTCCCGTCTTTCTCGCGCTCTCGCGTTTGTGGCTATTTGCTTTGGTGGACTTTCTGGTGGGCTGATTGGCTATGCCGTCGTTGATCTTCAATGTGCCGGAGCCTGTTCCATTCCCCTTGGTCTGGGCATTTTGACTGGGGCAATACTTTGTGCTGGCGGTACAGCCATCGTTTCAGTGCTGGTTCTGCGCGCCCAGGGTGAATGGCGCGAACTCAATGATTCATCTCGGAAAAGATTTTCCTGAGCCATAATGTCGGAGAACGAAGAACTTCTTGAACTTGCCGTTTCTCTTGCGCACGCGGCTGGAGACATGGCGCTTTCTGGTCGCAAAAATGGACTCGGCGATGTAGTCACAAAATCTACCGCTACCGACATGGTGACTGAATTTGATCAGGCAAGCGAGGTGTTGATCGCGGAGGGAATTCGGGAGGCACGACCAGCCGACGGAATCATCGGAGAAGAAGGTGCTCATCACGAATCATTATCGGGTATCACCTGGCAGATTGACCCTATTGATGGGACGACAAATTTTTTCTTTGATTTACCAATGTGGGCTGTCTCAATCGCTGCTGTCGATCATGTCGGTAGTCTCATCGGCGTTGTCTACATCCCTGCATTGGGTGAAACATTCACCGCCATCCGTGGTACCGGAGCATTGCTCAACGGCCGACCGATTGCCGTGCGTAAAAATCCATTGTTGAGTGACGCGCTGGTATGCACGGGCTTTAGTTACTCCGCCCAGAAACGAGTTCTGCAGGCACAGCGTATTCCTCTTATTATTGAACAAGTTCGTGATATTCGCCGCGTTGGTGCCGCCGCAATTGATCTGTGTTTCGTTGCATGCGGGCGCTATGACGCCTACTTTGAAGAAAATCTTTTGTCTTGGGATCTTGCCGCTGGTCATCTCATCGCCACGGAAGCGGGCGCAATTGTCACCGACTTTTCGGGCAACACTGTTCATCCAGCCGAAGTGCTTGCCAGCCAACCTCAAATCCACCGCGAACTAAGTTCTCTTATTCTGCGAGCAAGCAAACAGTAATCCAATGACGGTCGTGCTCGCTATCGATGCTGGAACCACTGGAGTGCGAACCCGAGCAGTTTTTGCAGATGGTCGTCCCTCGGTCTCTTCATACCGTGAGTTTCCACAATATTTTCCTGAACCGGGATGGGTAGAACACGACGCACAAGAAATCTGGTCCGCTGTGCTTGGGACTTTACGCGACGTCATTGCTCGCGTCGACCACGTTGCTGCGATTGGAATCACCAACCAACGCGAAACAATCGTGGCCTGGAACAAATCAACTGGTGTTCCATATGCCAAGGCAATTGTCTGGCAAGACCGCCGTACAGCAAAGACATGTGAATCGCTCGCGTCTTCTTTGCCTCTTGTGCGTCAAACCACCGGACTGGTCCTCGATCCCTACTTTTCGGGCACGAAGATTGCCTGGTTGCTTGAGCACGGTGTTCCAGACAGCGCAGATCTTGCCATTGGCACTATTGATTCATGGTTGATCTGGAAACTAACTAGTGGCACTTCGTTTGTTACCGATATGACGAACGCGTCACGAACAATGTTGTTTGATATCAATGCGCTCACATGGAGTTCTTCAATGTGTGATCTTTTGGGCGTGCCAAAACATGCACTTGCAAAAGTCCTGCCATCGAGTGGCCATTTTGGTACTACCTCTGTTGAAGGTTTGCCGACAGGCATACCAATTACCGGAGTTGCCGGCGACCAACAGGCCGCTTTGTTTGGACAGGCTTGTTTTGAAGTTGGAATGGCCAAAAATACCTATGGCACTGGAAGTTTTGTTCTTTTAAATGTGGGTTCAATCTGTCCACAGCCAACCGATGGAATGCTCACGACTGTGGCCTGGCATCTTGGTGATGAGGCGCCCACATACGCACTTGAGGGTTCTATTTTTGTCACAGGTGCAGCAGTGCAGTGGCTACGCGACGGACTCGGCATCATCGAAACTTCTGCCGACATTGGACCGCTTGCTGAATCTGTTTCTGATAGCGGGGGTGTCTACGTCGTGCCCGCCTTCACCGGACTTGGGAGCCCATGGTGGGATCCCCATGCCCGCGGAACGATAGTCGGAATAACAAGAGGCACATCGCGCGCCCACATCGCACGCGCAGTTGTTGAATCAATGGTGTTTCAAACTCGTGATGCAATTAATGCAATGACCAAAGCATCTGGCGTGCCTCTTGCCGAACTCCGTGTTGACGGTGGCGCATGTGTGATGGATTTTATGTTGCAGCACCAAGCAAACGAACTTTCGGTCCCTGTGCTTCGACCCGTTGATTCTGAGTCCACCGCCCTCGGCGCCGCCTTCCTGGCTGGACTGGCCGTCGGGGTGTGGCCCTCCCTTGATGCCATCAAACAAACCTGGCAACTTGACAAGCGATTCGAACCTCAACCCGAGTCCGGCAATTACGGTCAATGGACTCGCGCTGTTCAGCGCTCATTGAACTGGAGCAAGATCTAACTAGATCGTTGCCCCCAAGAGTGCTGCCCCAATCGCTCCCGCTCTCTCTCCCAATTGTGCACTCTCAAGTCTGGGATGAGTGCGACTTTCTGCCGAATAGAGCAGTTCGGCAAACCACTTCTGGACTGCGGGCATGAATACAGCAGATGATTCAACTACTCCACCACCTATAACAATCACTTCTGGATCAATAATGTTGGCTAAATTTGCGAGTCCTAGGGCGACCCATTTAGCAAAGACGTCTACTACCTCAATCATGTTGGCATCACCAGCAGCAGCCCGTCGCGCAACTATCTCGCCATCGACGCCACCTGCAAAGTTTCCAAGTGCCCACCCCGAGGCATAACGCTCCCAACAACCACGAAGACCACAGACACACTCAATACCGTCAACCTGCACCACCATGTGTCCAATTTCTCCGGCATATCCATGAGCTCCGCGTTGCAAGCGTCCACCAACTACGAAACCAGCACCAATTCCCGTGCCGAGCCCCACAAATGCCGCGTCAGTGGCATCGCGCGCAGCGCCAATCTTCCATTCTGCATAGGTCGCTGATGTCGCATCATTTTCAACATGGACTTTTCGTCCACATCTTTTTTCTAATTCTGTTGCTACCGATAATTGGACAACGTTTTTCAGATTTGGGGCGGCTTGCATGACTCCACGCGGAGTAATTAGTCCAGGAAGTCCGACTCCGATTGTCGACGCATCACCAAGCTCTTCCACAATCTCCTGCAGGAGGTCAATCAAATCCTCCGTTGAAGGGGTTGGCTTCCGCACTGAGCAAAGGATGTTTGCTCCCTCATCAATAAGAACACCGAGGCACTTCGTGCCACCCACATCAATGCCGATGGCATTCACGACTCGGCGCGGGCTTTGAGTTCTTTCACGGTGTCGAGAATGCGAGTTTCTGCACGACGTTTCACGAAGCCTGGTAGCGGAATAACAAGCTCAATTGCCACCTCATAAAATACTCGTGTGCCTTCTTCGGCTGCAACAAAAGAATATGCACCATCAATGGCGCGCATGATGTCACCATCTACAAGGCTCCACGACAGGCGCGCAGGCGCATCGCTGTAGTCATAACGCAGTGTGTAATGGGTACTGCGACCAAGCGCCGACGCCCGAAACTCAACTTGAGATGCCCGACCTTGATCGTCGCGCGCAATTATTTTTGCTTCTTTTACATCTGTGGCCCACTCCGGATAAGACTCAAAATCAAGTGCAACCGCATAGCAACGTTCGGGGGGTGCATTTATTAATGAGGTCTGGGCAGCACGGTCAGTCATGGTCTTTATCATGCCCTGTCGGAGACCCCTTTGCTGATGACCCTTGATCACTTTGTTCAGAAACTTCTGTTTCTTGCGCATCGGAGCGTGGTTCAAAAGTGCCATGGAATGCCGCCCACAAACCGTTGAGCCCCAGCCCGAGCATCGGAGCCAGGATGCCAAAAGCCAGAGTGCTCCCAGCGCGACCGTTCGTTGTGCCCCGCGCCAGAGCCGTTGCCAGCGCCACGACGAACTGCGCCCCGAGGCATCCGTTCATGACTAGTCCAACACCGCGGGGTGCCACGCCACCAAGCAAAAAATACATTGCCCCAACCCCGATATTGTCGGCGCGACTGCGTTGCACAGCATTCCAGTATCCCCATAAAAAAACTACAACTCCGATTGTAAAACATGCCAAAGATACAACGACGGCGATTCCAGTCCAAGGCTGTCTGAACAAGGCGGCAGACACAATCGCAGCCATTGCAAAAATCCAGGTCAGAGCCAAATTAATTCTCAAAATCACAGAACCATGATTTTGCGCAACGCTTGACATCACCAACATTATGTCAGTACTTGCAAAGCGACCGCTAGTTGTTGCGCCAAAACATCGTAGCCAAATGCTTCTTCTGCTCGGCGGCGCGATGCAGTTGCCATCTGTGCACGCAATGATTGATCAGATAGCACCGTCACCAACGAATCAACAAGTGCGTCGACATTTTGTGGTTCATCAATTACAAATCCGGTCACTCCATGCTTGACCGCTTCAGCAGCGCCACCACTGTTTCCTGCAATCTGAACTACTCCACAGGCTGCTGCCTCCAGAAAAACAATGCCAAAGCCCTCTTGTTCTAGTCCCGCCCATCGATTGCGGCACATCATCGCAAATACATCGGCGCATCCGAATAGTTTTGGCAGATCGGCGTCGCTGACGCGACCTAAAAATTCCACAGGTGCTCGCAACTCATGGGCAAGATTTTTAAGTCTTTTCAGATCCCGCCCAGTACTGCCGATAACCGCCACCAAATTAGGACGCTCCCGTGCCAACATGGCGACAGCACGAATCAAAACATCAAAACCTTTACGCGGAACTATTCTGCTCACGCCCAACACAACTTCTGCCTTGAGGTCGAGTCCAAAATGCGCACGAGCCATTGCCCGCTCCGATTGTGTCAGCGGAACAAAACGATTGGTGTCAACACCCGGTGGAATGATTGTAATTGGCAACGATTTTCCGGCCGCGTGCTCACCTTCGGCTGCTGGATATTTGCCAGCAGCAATAATCTGTGTCGCTCCGCGCAAGACCCGACCCAGAACTTGTTTTGATCCAGGCAACCGACCAGGCACAGTAATTTCTGCACCGTGCAAGACCACCCAGTACGGCAATTCAAGCGCAGGTCCCACTAGTCCAAGAGGCAAGGCTGGATCAAGAACGACGAAATCTGCACCGCACTCTCGGGCATACGAATTAATCTGTCTCACCATCCAGGGGTGAGGTAGCAAAACAGGTTGGCGGGTGCGACGAATCTCAAAAGGCTGCGCTGCGTCAAATTCGGCTGCTCCTTCGTGGGGACTCGTCAGCACCGCAAAAGAATCAGGCGGAAGTCGACGCCACCATTCCCACAACAAAGATTGGATTCCTCCGATTTTGGGTGGGAAGTCATTCGTAACCAATAGGTGCTTCATAGGTTGCCCCGCAAGGTTGGCAGATTTTCAAGTTCATCTCGCACAATTGAATCTTGGGGGGAATTTTCGAGATGAACAAAAAGACTCGCAAGCCCAAGTCTGGCCGCAGCCCATACAGCATGTGCTCTCAACACTGGTTCTTGACTCGAGATATTTACTCGCAAGACCCCCACCACACGTTCATCTTTGGGGTCACCGATATTTCCAAGAATCACCAGTGCGTTGCGTCTCAACCAAAGTGGGTTACGTTTATGCACGTACCACGGTTCACAACGCTTCATGAGTTCATCATCAGTTGCCTCAAGTAACCAAAGCGCATCTATGAATTTCATCGCACCTCCCGTGATCTGGACAGGCACTGATTTTCGTTGAGTTGGCGGGCACACGGTCTGGCAATCATCACATCCGTAAATCCGATCATTAAGTGCAACACGGTATTGGCGTTCAAAAACACCAGGCTTTTGTAATAACCACGACAAACATTTGTTGCCATCGATAACGCCAGCTGCGGTTATCGCCCCTGTTGGACACGCAGGAATACATCTGATGCAAGTTCCACAAGTTCCTTTTGATTCTGTTGCGAATGGTAAAACTGCTGAGGTAATGACACTGCCCAACACAAAAAAACTCCCAGAACCGTCAACTAAAATATTTGCATTTTTCCCGTACCAGCCCAAACCAGCTCTCTTTGCCGCCTCTCGGTCAACAAGAGCATTGTCGTCGGCAAAAACAACCGAAGTGTGCCCATCGTGTCGTAGTTGATTACTCACTACTGTCAATTTGTCTTTGAGAACCTGTTGATAGTCGGCCCAGGCGTATCGGGCGACACGAGACGGATAATCAACGACATTTGCTTCATGATCTTCATCATCAATAGCCGCATACGACAGGGCAGCAACAATCATTGATTGGGCACCCGCGACAATCTTGCTCGGTGTCGTGCTGCGCAGTGGATCACGAAACGTGAACTGCATTCCGTTTATGAGTTCTTGGTCTATTCGATCTTGCAACTGCTCACGCGCGTGCAACATATCCGTTACTGGGGCAACTCCAACGGCGTGCAAGCCATTTGAAAGAGCAAGATGCTGCAACTCCTGCCAATATTGAGCGCCTCCGCGCAGCGGACCGTTAAGCCGACGTCGCCTCACCTTGGGCGGCGAGGAAGGCTGTGTCGTGATCGCGACCATTGGCATGATGACGAAGCGTAGGGACTAAACCGGCTTTTGCCAGCAAGCGAACGGCACGAAATTCGGCAATGTCTAGAACAACTGCCCCGTGGTGCTCTGTGTTGCACAAAACATTCATCATGCAGTCAGAACATGCCTCCGTGGCAGCCATCACGCAAGTGTCGCAACTAATGACAAGGCGATTGGGGTCGTGACGTTGAGGGGGGCCCGAAATGCTGACTGGGGTCTGATGTGGCGTGGGGGATGCATTGCTCATGTAAACACAGTGACAAAGGGGTGTGACAGGTTTATTGATGAGAACAATCAAACATGACCTAGGCGGTGGCGCGACCTGCCAAATCTTGACTGTGTTCAATGAGGTTCATAAGTACTCGCGCCGCAGCACCGCTATCGATGGAATCCTGCGCCAGAGACTTGGCCTCTGAAAGATGTTTTGTGACGCCTGCAACGACAAGTGCAGCAGCGGCATTAAGCACGACGATGTCGCGTACTGGTCCCTCTTTAGAACTCAATAGAGCATGCACCGCAAGAGCATTAGTTTCTGCATCACCACCCTCAATATCTGCCCTGCCCGACCTTGGAATTGCCAGATCGGCAGCGTCAACGACAATTTCGGTGACGACACCGTCGCGCAGTTGAACAACCGAATTTGGACCGTCTAGAGCCAGTTCATCAAGTCCGCCGTGTCCGTGCACGACCCATGCACTTGTAACTCCACGAGACGCCAGCACATGTGCCATCTTGTGCATCATTGACGATTGAGCCACGCCGACCAACATATTGGCGATCGGCGCTGGGTTTGCCATTGGTCCTAATAAGTTAAAAGCAGTTGGAACACCGATTTCGCGACGGGAAGGACCAGCGTGACGAAAAGATGGATGAAAGCGAGTTGCCAGACAAAACCCCATACCTGTAGTCGTGATGCATGATTCAACATCGGCTGCACCAAGATCAATGACAACACCAAGTGCTTCGAGAACATCCGCTGATCCGCACCTCGAACTAGAGGCACGATTGCCGTGCTTGCACACCGGTACGCCCGCGCCAGCAACAACGAAAGCAGTCATCGTTGACACATTTACTGAGTTGCTTTTATCGCCACCAGTTCCGACTACATCAATTGCGCGCTTTGCGACGTCTTCTGATAGAGCCAAGGCGACTCCTGCTGAGCGCACTGCACGTAACATTCCTTCAAGTTCGGCAACTGTCTCGCCCTTGGCTCGCAAAGCCACGATGAAAGCCGTGATCTGCGAGGGAGAAGCATGTCCATGTAAAATTTCAGTCACCGCAGATGCTGTTATGTCAGAAGACAGATCCTGTCTGTCAAGAAGCACGGAAATAAGCGCGGGCCATCCGAGAAACTCGGAGTCAGATGTCATCTCTCAAGTATCTACCCCACGCGAAGTCTTTGACGAATGATTTTGCGACGCTCGCGCGCCGTCGCACCACCCCAGACACCGTCACGCTCACGGCTTGCGAGGGCGTATTCCAGACAAGACACCCGCACATGACAACCTGCACACACTTCTTTGGCCTCGTTGGCATTTAGTTCGAGTGGATCGTCGTCATCGTTTGGATAAAAAATACTCGCATCCAGCCCGTTGCATGCTCCGTGCAACTTCCAAGACGCCTCATCAATTGACATCGTTCCCCCGACTGACGCTCGGGCAAAATGCGCCCTGACGCGACCTTAGGTGACACCTGTCACATCTAGCAAGTCCGCACCCTTTAGCCCTGCAAGACCATCAAAATGGGGATTTTGAGGTTAGTCAGCGCAAGTCCTGAAGTAATTCGTTCACCAAACTAGGCGACAATCGAGTTGCCTCTAGATATTGACTCAGGGCGATTTCCACGGCGACATCTCCTTGGGCAAAAACGTCAACTTGTGAGGGGTCAAGATCAAAAGTCAGGTAGTGAACTGCGGCAGTGATTTCAGGCCTCGTTAAACCCGCCTCATGCTGCGCATCAAGTTTGCCCTTGATAACCGTCCCATCGCCGAGGCGAATCTGGACACTTTTTTCAATGCCCGCAAGTTTTGGCAACCACTCCCGAACTGCGTCATCAGATGTCAGCCCAATAAAAAGCGTGATGCACAACTGACCGACTTCTGGAATCATCGGGTTGTAAGCGTCAAGTTCTTCACGAACTCCTTCATCACTCATGACTTTTTCGGCCCGCAACATCTCTTGAATCTGCAGCCTCATCGTGTCACGATTCTCAAACATTACTGTCACCAGGGTTCCAATCGCTACACGCCGCCGCTCCTTGACCTCAATCATGTGCGCCCGAAACGTTTTTCTTTCCCGCTCGTAGGCACGCAAATCTTGGATGTCTTCCAAAAGCAACTTCCGACTCATCTCTATCTCCTTTGTTCTTCTGTTATTCCATACGCACGTGCAATTAATTGCAGCGGATGCATCGGTGTCTGTCCGGTTTGCTCCGTAATCGCTGTATTTGCAAGATGACAGTCACCCGCAATCACTTCACTAGCAACTGTCGTGATTTTTTCTGCCAGCTTCTTGGCAATCGGCAGGGAAAACTCGGCATTTTCGGCTCGAAGCCCCCACATTCCATCAATACCCGAACATTGATCAATCAAAGTAATTTTGGTTCCAGTCAGTTTCATCAAATCGCGACTGCGCAAACCTATATTTTGGGCGCGCAAGTGACACGGAATGTGGTAACTCACCGTTGCAGGGATGTCTCCCTCGAAATTGGTGTCAAGTTCGGTTGCATCATTTTTGTGCAGGTTTATCAAATACTCCGACGAGTCAAATATGTGTGCAGCCACAAGTTCAGCATCAGGACCACCGACATAGTCGAGATAATCTTTCTTCAAGATGTAACCACATGTTGGTTGCGGAACAACAATGTCTTTGCCCTCACGGACTGCGTCAGCCAATGCTTTCACCTGCTTGGCTGCGACTTTGGTGAATCCGTCCATGTCGCCGCTATGCAAAAACGGAGCACCGCAGCATCCCGCACCATCAACCAACGAACATTCCACACCATTGCGTTCATAGACTTTGACCAAGTCCTGACCAACGCCTGGTTGCTGGTACTCGACTAAGCAAGTCGGAAAGATTGCGACTGATCCTTGTTTCTTTGACAACTCAGGGTGGGTTCTCTTTTTGAACCACGTCGAAAAACGCATCCGTGCAAACGGAGGCAAAAGTCGTACTGATGAGACTCCGGAAGTTTTCTCGATAATTTTTCGGACAAGAGACCCCGCCTCGGCTCCCATTACAAGATTGGCAATCGGACCACTTGATGTGGCTACTTTGCCTAGAACGTCAGTATGACCCATGAACTCAGTCGTCAATTTTTTACGCAATGAGACTTGACCGTTGGCACGACGCATTGAGTCAGTGCGCAACATCAAGCGGGGAAAATCCAAAGCCCACTCGTGGATCCCGGGAATGTACGGGCAATTTACGTAACACAATTTACATTGGAAACATTCATCGACGATTTGGTCTTGCTGTTCTGGCGTTAGCCGACCAGAATCCTGATCTTCGTGGGCGTCAACATAACTAAAAAGAGTTGGAAAAGAAGAGCAGTACTTAAAACACAAACGACAACCATGACAGATGTCGTATGCGCGCGTTAGTTCTTCCCGAGTGTCCGCTTCATCCAAGTACAACGGATGCTTGGGATCATAAATAATCGTCACTGCTAGAACTTCCTTGACTCAAAAAAGAGAACTCCTACAAAAGGGTGGCTGCTGACCAGCAGCAGCCACCCAAATTGCAAGTTTGTGTCTGACGTGTCACCACGCCAAATCTCTAGAGGGCGGCCAAGCCCTGGGCGAAACGACCAGCGTGGCTTTTTTCCGCGCGGGCTAGGGTTTCAAACCAATCTGCGATTTCATCGAAACCTTCTTCGCGGGCAGTTTTGGAAAAGCCTGGGTACATCTGCGTGTACTCGTAGGTCTCGCCGGCAACTGATGCTTTGAAGTTGGCTTCTGTTTCGCCAATTGGCTCGCCACTTGCTGGATCGCCTACCTCGGCAAGATAATCCAAATGGCCATGTGCATGTCCGGTTTCGCCTTCGGCGACAGAGCGGAATAACGCTGCTGCATCGGGGTAACCCTCGATATCAGCTTTTTGTGCGAACCACAAATAGCGACGATTGGCTTGGCTTTCGCCTGCAAACGCCTCCTTGAGGTTTTCGTGTGTCTTGGTGCCTTTGAGAGCAGTCATGACGTTTCCTTTCTTGGTTTGTATTAGTAGAGACTTTTTAAGATGCGCAACCCGCGCATACTCCGTGGTAGACGATTTGAGCAGCATGGACATCAAAACCATCAAGACCCAACATTTTTGGCTCGTCAGCCACGAAGACATCATGCACTGCTCCGCATTCATTGCACATCGCATGTTGATGTTCAGTCACGTTGGGGTCAAAGCGAGCAGACCCTGTGCCAAAATCAATTGATTGCAGTTCTCCCATCAGAGCCAAATCGTTCAGTGTTTGATAGACCGTCCGCAACGAGATTCCCGGCATTGCCTGGGAAGCAAGAGCAAATAAAACGTCTGCACTTGGATGACTTGTGTTGCCGTGCAGCAAACGGAAGAGAAGTTGACGCTGAGGGGTTACCTTGAGGCCACTTTGGCGAAAAGCCTGACTTAGTTCAGCTGGTGAACGCATGAGTCAAAGATAACCTTTTTGACGCTTATTTGCAAGCCTTGCAGGTTAGCAATAGGTGCGAATAATGTCACTCCGTCCTGGAGCACAATGTCATCCCCTTCAGGGCTACTCCTAGTATCAAAGGGCATGACTTTTTCTGGCACTTCAGACGCGCGTCTGGACCGCCAATCTGGGTTGTCACGCCTTGGAAGCGACACTTTTGATGTGCTCGTCATCGGTGGTGGCATCACGGGCTCTGGCGTTGCTCTTGATGCGGCGGCTCGCGGTCTTTCAACTGCACTCGTGGAGCGCGATGATTTTGCTTCGGGAACATCCTCGAAGTCCTCCAAATTAATTCACGGTGGCTTGCGCTATCTGCAACAAGGCGATATTCGTCTCGTTTATGAAGCACTACGAGAGCGAAAGCGTTTACACCGCAATGCGTCTCATCTCGTTCATGTTTTGCCGTTCATGATTCCGATTCTGAGCAAGAACAGTGTTGTTTCAAAAAAAATTGCTCGTGCTCTTGGCTCTGCGATGTGGATGTATGACCTAACTGGTGGTTGGCGTATCGGCAAATTGCACAAACGCCTTAGCGCTGATGAAGCTTTTGCCCACATACCAACTATGTCACGCGAGCGCTTTTCTTCGGCTTATTTGTATTATGACGCTGAAGCAGACGATGCGCGATTGTGTATCGCCGTGTTGCGCACGGCGGTTCAACATGGTGCAGTGCTCGCCAACGCCTGCTCGGTCGTCGCCATTGCCACAGACCCTGATGGAATAAAAATGGTTACGCTCGTTGATAAATACACCGGAGACAGGATTGTTGCTCGTGCGCGTGTAGTCGTGAATGCATCGGGTGTTTGGGCCGACGATGTTCGTGAACTAGATGAGGGTGTTCATCCCCACACTCTTCGCCCGGCCAAAGGAGTGCATCTAACGGTGTCATGGGACAAAGTACGCAATGACATCGCCGTCGTGATTCCAGTACCAGGAGACAAACGGTCTTTGTTTGTGATTCCGTGGGTTTCCAATGGTGACGGCACGTATAAGTACACATACATCGGTACAACTGACACTGACTTCAAAGGACCAGTTGATGATCCACAATGCACCAAAGATGACATTGACTATGTTTTGCGTGCATTAAATGCCGCTGTCAACACCGAAGTCACTCAAGCCGATGTCACCGCGGTGTGGAGTGGACTTCGGCCCCTCGTTCAAACATCAACTGGCCAAGCCATCAAAGGACGTACGGCCGACCTAAGTCGCCGCCATCGCGTAACTACGTCAACAACAGGAGTTGTGACAGTGACGGGTGGCAAGCTCACTACATACCGAGAAATGGCTCAAGATACGGTAGATGCGGTAGTGGAAGTGCTGGGTTCTCGACGCCGTTGCACAACACAGCGGCTATCACTGCGCGGTTCGGGGCGTTTCTCGCCGACCAAAAATGCAAGCGACCTGGTACGCCATGTTGAAGGTCGTTATGGATCCGATGCCGCTCAAATTTACTCCCTAATTAATTCTGAGCCGAGCCTCGCTGAAGCACTGATTGATGGTTTGCCCTATGTCAAAGCAGAAGCGATCTTTGCCGTCACCCATGAAATGGCCACCTCGCTTGACGACGTGTTGTCGCGGCGCACAAGGTGTCGTCTATTTGACCGCCGAGCAACCATCGCCCAAGCGGGCGACGTCGCTGCTCTAATCGCCCCGCTTCTTGGTTGGGATGCAACACGGATAAACAATGAAACACGCGCATTCATTGATGACTGCGCCCGTGAAGAAGCGGCGGCCCGAGTGACCGAAGAAGAATTCATCAACTCGGTGCAATAGGGTAATCCTGTGAGTCGTCACATATTTACATCCTCGGCATCAGAACCGATCGAGTTTTCCGAGTCGGCAGAAACAGCGACCTCATATTTTGATGATGCGTTTGTCATCACCGCCGAAATGATGGGCGCATTGCACGACATCTGCGCGTGTGACACGAATGCCACCAACCTTGCCCAAAGTGGCCGTGATTGGTGGCCTCGAGCCATGAACTGGGCTCTTCGCAATAAAACTCCTCAGCGCGCAGGCGTGGTTTGTCGACCCTCCTCGGTGCAACAGGTCTCCGAACTCGCAATCTTTTGTAACAAAAATAGAATTCCCCTCACTGCGGCGGGTGGCCGCAGTGCTGTGACTGGCGCGGCAATACCGCTACATGGTGGTGTTGCCCTCGACATGACAGCAATGCAAGGAATTGAATCGGTTGACACGGTGTCGGGTCTCGTTGAAGTTTGGGCGGGCACATTTGGCCCCGACATGGAAGCAGTGCTGCAGGAGCAATATCAACTTACGGTCGGACATTTCCCGCAGTCATTTGATATTTCTACCGTTGGTGGATGGGTTGCCTGTCGGGGGGCAGGACAATATTCAACTCGCTACGGAAAAATTGAGGACATGGTTGCAGCACTTGAGGTCGTGCTTGCCGACGGAACGGTTCTTCGCACAGGTGGTGCTCCTGCTGGTGCAGTAGGTCCAGATCTCACGCAGATATTTCTTGGTAGCGAAGGAACTCTTGGCATCATCACCAGGGTTTGGTTACGCGCGCATCCAAAGCCTCACTACCAAATGCGCGCCGCATACACATTTGCCACATTTGCCGATGGAATGCAATCTGTAAGAAGTCTGATTCGCAACGGCGCCACACCTGCGGTATTGCGTCTTTACGATGGCTCAGAAAGCAAGCGCTCCCACGGCGGTGACGGCACTACTGCGACATTGCTCGTGTTAGATGAAGCCAATCAAGCGCTCGTGGAAACAACTATGGCAATGGTTCATGAGGCAGCGCTCGCCAACAACGCGGTGAGTGCTGACACATCTCTCGTTGAAGCATGGATGCATCATCGCAATGACACCTCTGCATTGCAAGCGCTGACGCGCAAGGGGTTTGTTGTTGACACGCTTGAAGTAGCGGCGTCATGGAACATCGTGGACGCAGTTGTACAGAATGTTGAAACTGCAATCCTGGCGGTAGAGCATGCCCGTAGCGCGACCTGCCATCTGTCGCATAGCTACCTTGATGGTGCTTGCTTATATTTTACTTTTGCGGCGACTCCACCTGAAAATGAGTTTGATTCGACTTATCAAGCATTGTGGGATGCCGGGCAACAGGCAGCCTTGAACGCTGGTGCCAATCTGTCTCATCATCACGGAGTCGGACTAAACCGTGCGCATTTTATGAAAGATGCTCTGGGATCTTCCTTCGTTATTTTGCAGGCACTAAAAACAACCCTTGACCCGCACAACATACTGAACCCTGGCAAACTCGGTTTCAAGTGACTGCCCCAACTCGATTTGATCATCAAGCTCTCAAGGCTGGTGCATCAATCACGCTGATGCTTGCTGTTCCACCGACGTTGATCGCGCGATTTGTTCTTGATACGCAGGAAAATTCCAGTGGTTGGGCACCGCTTCTTACATTAATTGCAGTTGCGGGCTTCATCATTGGGGCAGGCGTCGCGGCCCAACAACAAAATCGTTTGACTCCTCTGCTGCACGGCGTCATCGCATCGACAGGTTCATTCGTGGTAGTGCAGGCTGCACTTGTAATAGTGAAGCTTTTTTTGAGTAGCGACATTCGCTTTGGTCGGATGCTGACTTCTTTGTCTGTTTCGTTGGTGGCAAGCGTTATAGGTTCACTGCTCGGGATGTTTCTGGCCAACCAAAATTCTCAAAAGAAATAAAATGACCCAAAAAAGGAGGCACCGTGGCGATACTTGTGATTGATGTTGGCACTAGTGGCTTGAGGGCTGCAATCATCAACAATGACGCGACACTTGGGCTCGTCTGCCACGAAGAATTTGCTCCCTCAACTCCAGCCCCAGGCATGGTTGAGTTTGATGCGCAAGCAATGAAACAAGCCGTCTTGCGGGTTGCACGCACCGTGGCGGCCTCGGTGTCAAAAGTAGAAGCGGTTGGTATTACAAATCAAAGAGCCAGCACCATTGCTTGGCGCAAATCGACCAGCGAGCCACTTGGCCCCGCAATTGGCTGGCAAGACCTCCGAACGGTTTTTGACTGCATCATGACCAAGACAAATCACTCCGTTGCACTGCAACCAAATCAAACTGCGACAAAAGCCGCTTGGATGTTGAACAACTACGTCTCCGATGCTGCAGAAAGAGCAAGCGAGGATATTTGTATCGGAACCGTCGACTCATGGGTGGTCTCGGTTCTCACTGGCGGTGTCGTGCATGCCACCGACCCGAGCAACGCAGCCGTCACGGGCCTGAGCAACTCTGGCGGACAAACATGGAACCCTGATGTGATGAACATCCTTGGGCTACATACGCATCAGTTCGCCACAATTGTGCCATCGAGTGGGTTCATCGGTCATGCAACAGAACTAGTAGGTGCGCCGCCCATCATGTCGATGATCGGCGACCAACAGGCATCTCTCGTCGGCCAAGGATGCATCTCGTCAGGAAAAACCAAGATCACATTTGGCACAGGGGGGATGTTAGATGTGTTCATCGGCTCGCAACCCCCTAAGCGTGCCGAGCGCTCTACGGGCGGAACTTTTCCAATCGTTGCGTTTAGTACAAGCACAGAAATTTTCTATGGAGCAGAAGCAATCATGCTGTCTGCTGGAACAAACATCGAGTGGTTGCGCGACGATATGCAACTCGTCTCTTCGGCGGCCCAAACCCACGAAGTCGCGGCAACATGTTCCACAGCCGAGGGAGTTGTTTATGTGCCAGCATTGTTGGGACTTGGTACGCCCCACTGGGACTACGGCGCGCGTGGAACTCTGCTGGGCATAACGCGGGGCACCACCCGTTCCCACATTGTGCGAGCCGTGCTTGAGGGTGTCGCCCATCGGGGCGTTGATCTCGTTGATGCGGCTCAGGTCGATACCGGCCTTGACATCACTGAATTGCGAATTGACGGGGGAATGAGTCGCAATGCCACCTTCGTTCAGGCTCTTGCCGACGCATCTGGACGAAAGGTCTGTGTTTCCCCAGTCACAGAGGCAACCACTTTGGGCGCAGGTTTTCTCGCTGGAGTGGCTGCTGGAGTTTGGAAGACGCTGGATGAACCCTGCAGTGCTGCTGAACCAGCCTCAGTTATTGCTCCATTGGGTAATCCAGGCGTGTCACGACAACAATGGGCAGAGGCAATCTCTAGGGCTCGCTCTTGGATACCTGACCTCTCGGCGCTGGACTTCTAGTGTTGAAAGGTCATTGATAGAGCAACGGAACCACACATTAAGGATTTTGAGTGAATACCCCAGAACAAAAAGAAAAACTACTGCCAAAAACATCGTCGCGTCGGCGATTATTCACAACACTTTTTGGTGGCGGTGCAGTAGCAGCAATTCCAACTCTTGCCGCAACGCGCGGCAATGCTGCCGGCACGGATTACGACACCGTGGCTCCTGAAGTAATGGACTCTGACACCGTGGCTCCTGAAGTAATGGAAATGTCCACTGTCGACAATGCGAGAACCACCAATGTTGCTACCCCACCGCTGCAACCCACTGATGCGGACAAAAAGATACTCAATGTTGCCCTTGGAGTTGAACTTGCGATCAGAGATCTTTATGCCGACATCGTTGCAGCCGGTGAACTCAATGACGAAGAACTCTCCGTCATTTTGCTCATCCATTCACATCATGTTTCTTACGCCCAATCGCTTGGTGGTTTGTTGGGTCGGGCTTCGATTAGTGACCGCAACGAGATCACCTACGACGAGTACGCGGAGAAAATAAAAGGGTCTTTCAATCAAATTGCCCCCGAGCTTGTTGTCATTGAGAATCGGGCGACAAAACTTCACATAACTTCGCTCCAATTGCTTGAGGGACTAAACGGGGCGGCACTCATTGCATCAATCATCAGCATTGAATCCCGCCATGCGGCCTCGCTTGCATCATTGATGAAAAACTCACTCAGCGCAATTATTGAAAATAATCAATCACCCATTCCGACTGGCGCCTAGGGAGGTATTCATGAACAACAAAAACGACTCAGCTCCCGTTGACGCCTTTACCCGTCGCACATTGTTGCGCACTGGTGGCATTGCCATCACCACTGGAGTACTGCTCGCAGCTTGCACTAAAAAAGTGTCTACTGGTTCGCTTCCCCGTATCGGTGAGTCTCCGACCACAACAATGCTGCCCGAAGGAATCATTTCCGACGAAGTATTACTACGCACAGCGATGTCGGTTGAGTACAACGCCATAGACACTTATGCAGCCGTCATTGACGCCAAAATTTTCAAAGCAGGAACGAATGACACTCTGAAGCGTTTCTCTGAAGACCACGCAGGTCATGCCGATGCTTTATCTGGATTGATCAAACAACTAAACGGAACTCCTTACAAAAAAGCCAATCCAAACTTGACTTCGTTGTATCTAAGGCCTGCTCTTGACTTAGTGTCCTCAAGCGATGATCCAGCAGCCGATGCACTCGTGCTCGCACATGCCCTCGAAACACTGGCCGCTGAGACTTATCAGGCTTTTGTCCCCATGCTCCTGGACGGGGGCTTGCGATCTGCTGCGATGGGCATCGCCGACGAAGAAGCACGCCACACAGTTGTCCTTGCCCAAGCAATTAGGCCTGGATTTGCTGGACTTTTGCCTGGAACCAACGACTCAGGCAAGCCTCTAATTGCGGCGATTCCCAGTGCCTACGGATCGTTGTCAACGATTCCAATATTGGTTGGCAAACCCAATGAGACTGGCAACAAAACAACTTTGATCCTAGAAACACCAAGCGTCAATTCGTTTATCTACGACTACATTGACTGACCGCGCCCTACACTGCTAGGCGACGGTGAGTCAGTTGGGTGACCGCGGCACAAGAAATTGTGTCGAGGAAAGTCGGGACTCCATAGGGCAAAGTGCTAGTGAAAACTAGGTCGGGGTGACCTGACGGACAGTGCAACAGAGAGTAAACCGCCGATGGACTAGCAATAGTTACAGGTAACCGTTGTATACGGCTGATTCTTTAAGCGGCTTTGACGCTGCCGCAAAACTTGGTCTCCCGGGAGAAGCACCGTTTACGCGAGGTATGTACAAGACGATGCATCGCGATCGTTTGTGGACGATGCGACAAT
>SXGQ01517426.1_pt1 | contig 90869 bp, 49 predicted proteins | sample 3178371 | NCBI WGS metagenome assembly SXGQ01 (sample SAMN11356859, study PRJNA531348) | freshwater metagenome | isolation source: freshwater sample F1-20 | place: China: Fuxian Lake, Yuxi | collected 2017-12-25 | reverse complement strand
GCGCATGCGGCAACACCGTCCGCAACTGCTCGCGCAAACCCCGCTCGGTGATAAACCGCGTCCACACCGCTAACCCGCCGTGCGCCGTCAGGCGCTGGTCGGTAAAGCCGATCCGCATCGACTTTACCCCGTCTTTGGTGCTCAAATCCAGCCGCACCGTTTGGTTCGCCGTCGTGTCGACGGCCCTGCTCGTTTTATGTTTCACACCATCAACGACGCCAAACGGTGCGCCTTTTGGCGACTACTGCGTTATCTGAATGAGTCCGGCTAAGGTCTGGCCAAAGCCTCCGACCCGTGCTTGGCGTCATCCTTCGCCACGTGGCCGTTGCTTGGTCCCTGACGGCCGGAGGATTCACTGCTTGCGGTCCGCGCACACGCCGGTGTTCTGAGCGGAATCAAATCGGACTCACGTCCACCTGCTCGCATCTTCACCATGCCCTATCTCACGACTATTTTGCAGCTAATTGTGGCCTTCGGAATTCTGAACGTATGGCTGCTTCGCTCCGGCCAAGCGACGGCGTATCGCGGCGGTTCTGCCAAGACTCTCAGGGAGGAGTTTACCGCTTACGGCCTGCCCGTCTGGTTCATGTGGGTCGTTGGCGTGCTCAAGGTGGTACTGGCGCTTACCCTCTTGGCTGCACTCTGGCTTCACTTCTTGGCGCAACCGGCAGCCATGGCCTTGGGTGCGCTGATGCTGGGTGCATTGGCGGTGCACCTTAAAGTGAGAGACCCGATCAAGAAAGCGCTACCGGCCACGGCGGTGCTGGCGATGTGCGTCGGCATCGCGCTGCTGTAGCCGGCCCTTGAGTCAGAAGGCGGCGAAACCCAAGTAGGCGTTCAACGCCAGATAAAGTAGAGCGGGGGTCGTCTGGGGCAGAGTATCTTTGATTCGGATGCGAACGCCGACCGCAACGAGCATCATCACGGCAAGTCCGACAGCGGCTGCGCGCCCGGCCCAAGGCAGGCTCAAGCCCGCCACCAAACCGATCGCCCCCACCAATTGCAGGGCGCCGACCAGCGGACGCTGGGATCCCAATCGGTAGCGCTCGAACTCCCTTTTAAAATGGGCCGAAAAAAAGCAGGCCGAGCCATAAACCAGAAAAGAGAGGGCAGAAAATAAGATCAGCGCGACGTTCACATCTCCGAGAATGGATCATCCGCCGGCCTGCGCCTACCAAATTCACGCGGCGGTCCCGCTTCGATAATGTCGTCGACGGAGCGCGCTTTTACGACGGCCGCCCGTTTGCCGTCTAATAATTCGTTGCCCCGTTTTGGTTATTATTAAACCTCGGCGCCATGCCCCGCCCGCGCAAGATCTCCCAGACCCAGCTGGCCGAACAGCTCGGCATCTCCCAAGCGCTGGTCTCCCTCGCCCTCAACGGTCGCAGCGCGGGCATCAACCCGGACACCTACAAACGCATCTGGGACCACGCCGTCCGCGCCGGCTACTTGCCGAAGGGCATGCGAGTGGACTCCTCGCCGGATTCCTCCCGGGTCAAACAGATCGGCTTCATCCTACGCGCTCCGCTGCGACTCTACATCCCCAGCACTTACTTCGGCCACGTCCAACACGGCTTGCACCACGGTCTCGAAGCCCGGGGTTATCGCTCCGTCTTTCTGGGCGCCGAGGATGAACTCACGCCTGCCAAACTTGGCCAGATTTTGCACCCCAGTCATGAAATCGGCGGCGTCGTTGTCCTCGGCGAAGTGGCCCTTCCATTCATGTCTGAACTCACCCGGCTCACGCGTCACGTCGTGGCCGTCTCGGCCCACTACCGCGGGCTCTGTCACTCGGTTTTGGGCAACGAGCCCCAGGCTTTGACCGAGGTCGTCCGCCACCTTCACGGCCTCGGCCACCGCCGGATCGGCTGGCTCGGCGTCAACGCCGCCCTCGGTCGGCACGACGCCCGCCTGCTCGCGCTCAAAAACGCCCTCCATGCGCACGACCTGAGCCTCGACCCACGCTACACCACAGTCGTCGCCGAAGCCGATCGCGCCGAGGGCGGCGAGGCCATTCATGGGCTGCTGCCCCACGCCAAGCGCCGCGACTTCCCCACCGCCTTCGTCACCTACAATACCCCAATGGCCTACGGCGCCGCGCTCGCGCTCCAACGCGAGGGCTGGAACGTCCCGGCCGATCTGAGTCTCGCTTCCGCCGACGTCTCCCGCCTGAGCATCGAGGGCGCGCTCCGCATCACCGGCGCCGGGACCAGTCCCGACAAACTCGGCGAGACCGCCGCCCGTCTCGTGCTAGGGGAAAACATGCCCGACGAGGGCTACACCGATCTCATGCTGCCCGGCCCCCTCGTCATCGGCAATTCCACCGGCCCCGCCCCCAAGTAGGGCGGGGTCTCCGACCCGCCCTCCGCCCTTTGCCGCCCGGGCGCTCGTTTCCACCTTGGCAGTTCATAGTTATAATTATTGGTTCAGCTCTCTGGCTGCTTTCGGCCGACGCCCCCACCCATGACATCCTACGACTACGCCGTCCTCGTTTTCTACTTCGTCTACATGCTGGCGATCAGTTGGGTCTTCCGGAAATTCGTGACCAACGTCTCCGAATATTTTCGCGGCGGCGGCAAAGCTCTCTGGTGGATGGTCGGCGGCTCCGCCTTCATGGTCGCTTTCAGCGCGTGGACGTTCACCGGTGCCTCCAGCAAAGCCTACAGCGACGGCTGGCCGATCATCATCATCTACATCGGCAATTCGTTGGGCTTTCTCGTCAACGCCTACCACTTCGGCCCTCGCTTTCGCCAACTCCGGGTGGTCACGAGCATCCAGGCCATCCGCACCCGTTTCGGCGCCGCCAGCGAACAGGTGTTCACTTGGCTTCAAGTGCCCTTCGGCCTCCTTCAAGCCGGGATCTGGCTCAATTCCTTGGGCGTCTTCTTCGCCGCCGTCTTCGGTCTGGATATCAGTCTCACCATCATGGCCACCGGCGTCGTCGTGCTCATCATGGCTCTCATCGGTGGCAGTTGGGCCGTCCTCGCCAGCGATTTCATCCAAGTCCTCATCCTCATGCCGGTCTGTCTCGCGGTCACCGTGCTCGCGCTGCTGAAAGTCGGCGGGCTCGACGGCTTCGTCTCCCAACTGCCCGCCGGCCATCTCGATCTCAACCAGGTGTTCACCCAGGAATTCCTTTGGCTCTGGTGCCTCGCGATGATTCTCAAACAGCTTTTCTCGACCAACAACCTCAACGACGCCAACCGCTACCTCTGCGTCAAAGACGGCCGCCACGCCCGTTGGGCCGGCCTGCTGGGCGCGGGACTCTTCATCGTCGGCATCATCATCTGGTTCATCCCGCCCATGGTTGCCCGCATTCTCTACCCGGACCTCGGCGTCGTCTTCCCCAACCTGAAAAACCCCGAGGAAGCCGCGTTCATCGCCGTCGCCCGCGACGTCATGCCGGTCGGCATGATGGGGCTGCTCGTCAGCGGTATCTTCGCCGCCACCATGTCGTCGATGGACTCCGGCCTGAACAAAAATGCCGGTTACTTCATCAAGAATTTCTACCAACCGATCATCAAGCCCAACGCCCCCGACGCCCATCTCCTCCGCGTCAGCAAGATCGCCACCGCGACGCTCGGTATCATGGTGATCCTCGTCGGGCTGAAACTCAGCGAGCTCCGGGGCATGGATCTTTTCACCATGACCCAACGCCTGAGCATTCTCATCGGCACGCCCATCCTCGTTCCTTTGGTGCTCGGCATCATCGTCCGCCGCACGCCGCCTTGGTCGGCATGGAGCACTGTCCTCGTCGGCTTCGCGGGCTCGCTCTTTATCAGCCGGTTTCTCACGCCCGAATGGGCCGCGCCGCTCTTCGGCTACACCGGCCCACTGGACAACACCGCCAAGGAGTATTGGCGCCAAGGCATCGAGCTTTTCGGCAACGTCGCCATCGGTTCCGCCTGGTTTATCGGCACCATGCTCTGCTGGAAGGGCACCACCCCCGAGCACAAGGCCAACGTCGCCGAGTTCTTCACCCGCTTCAACCAGCCGGTTGATTTCGCCAAAGAAGAAGGCGCCGGCAACGACGCCCAGCAATCCGCCGCCGTTGGCTGGCTTTGCGTCGCCTACGGCGGCTTCGTGCTGCTCCTCGCGCTCATTCCCAATCCACTCATCGGCCGTCTCGCCTTCATTGGCTGCGGCGCACTCGTCGTCGGCGTCGGTGCCCTGCTTTTGTTCACCGCTCGTCGGACCGGAAACCCATCATGAGTTCATCTCAGGCCCCACTTCTCCGTCTCCCGCCCAACCGCGTTTGGCGCACTTACCTCGGCGGGCGCGAATTGGACCGGCTTTCCGGCGCCTCCTCGCCCGCCGACACCCATTTCCCCGAGGACTGGATCGCCTCCACCACCCGCGCGGTTAATCCCCCTGACGCCACCCGCCACGCCTCCGCTCCGAACTCTCCGCTCCCAGCTCTCAACTCGCAGTTCGCTCTCCCAGAGGGCCTCTCCCCCGTTCTCCACGGCTCCGATCCGACTCCCCGCAACTTCGCCGATGTGCTCGCAGCCGACCCCGTCCCCTACCTCGGCGCCGCACACGTCGCCCGCTACGGCGCGTCGCCCCAGCTCCTCGTCAAGTTCCTCAACCCGTCGATCCGCCTCCACTTCCAAGTTCATCCCACTGCCGCGTTCGCCCAAAAATTTCTCAACGCGCCCTCGGGCAAAACCGAGGCCTACCATATCCTCGCGATCCGCGACGATCTCCCGCACCCGCCCTATCTTTATCTCGGTTTCCAGCGCCCGCCCACGCGCGACCAACTGCGCCGCCTGATCGAGACCCAGGACATCGCCGGCCTCGAGGCCTGCTTCGACAAAATCCCCGTCAATGTCGGCGATACGCTCATCGTGCCCGGCGGCGTGCCCCATGCCCTCGGCCCCGGCTTGCTCCTCGCCGAGATCATGGAGCCCAGCGATCTCGTCGTGCGCTTCGAATTCGAGCGCGGCGGCTACACGCTACCGGAAAGTGCGCGCTTCATGAACCGCGGCCTCGAGTTCTGCCTCGATGTGTTCGACCTCGATCCGTGGCCGGCAAACCGCGTCCTCACCGAAGCCTTTTGCCCGCCCCGTCGCGCCCGCGCCCTCGGCCCCGATTCCTACCAAGACACGCTCATCGGCCTCGAGCGCACCCCCTGTTTCCGCATTCGCAAGAGTCACATTCGTGGTCCGATCTCCCGCCACGATTCGGAGTGCTTCGTCGGCATCGTCACCGCCGGCTCCGGCTCCCTCACCGTCGGCGGCGAAACTCACGCTCTCCGGCCCTTCGACAAAATTTTCGTCCCTGCCGCCCTCGGGCCTTGGCAACTGAATCCTTCGCCGACCCTCGACCTCCTCGAGTGCCTGCCACCCTCGGCCTGACTCCTTCACCACGTCCATGCCCGACCGTTCTCTCCTCGCCGTCCTCACGCCTTACGAGGCCGAGCATTTTCTTCCCGCTCCGTTGCTCGCCGAACTCCGCGCGCTCTTCCCCGGCTTCCGCCTGCTCGATCCCACCGGACTCAGTCCCGCCGCCTTCGCGGAAAAACTCGCCGCCGCCGATCCCACGATTTTGCTCGCCTGCTGGAAAACACCCCTGCTCCCGGCCGTGCTCCCGGCCCGCCTCCGCTACGTCTGTTACCTCACCGGCTCGATCAAGACCCTCGTCACCCGCGCCCACCTCGAGCAGGGCCTGCTTCTCACCAATTGGGGCGGAGCGATCAGCCGCGTCGTCGCGGAGTGCGCCCTCCTCCACGCCCTCACCTGCCTTCGTCGCGCCACCCAATGGACGTTTGCCATGCACCAAAAGGGCGCGTGGAAAAACGGCCCGACCGAAGCCGTTTCCCTGTTTGAACGCCGCATCGGCATCCACGGCTTCGGCCCCGTCGCCCGCGAATTCGTCCGCCTGATCCGTCCGTTCAATTGCGCCGTCACCGTCTTCGCCCCCGACGTCGACGCCGCCCACGAGCGCGAGTTCGGCCTGCGTCGCGCCTCGTCGCTCGAAGCGCTCTTCGCCGGCAGCGATGTGCTCGTCGAACTGGCCCCGCTTATTCCGGCGACCACCGGCCTCATCGACGAAAAACTTCTCCGGCTGCTTCCGCCCGGCGCCGCCTTCGTCAACGTCGGCCGCGGCGCCGTCGTCGACGAGACCGCGCTCATCCGCGTCGCCCGCGAGGGACAAATCCAATTCGGCCTCGATGTTTACGCCCACGAGCCGCTCGCGCCCGATCACGAGCTACGCGGCCTACCCAACGTCTTCCTCACCCCGCATTTCGCCGGCCCCACGCTCGACCGCTACCCCGACGCCACCGCCCAAGCCCTGCGCAACCTCCGCGCCTTCACCCAAGGCCTCCCCCTCGAAGCCATCGTCACCCCCGAGGTCTACGACCGATCCACGTGACCTTCCTCCCGCCCGCCCTCCGCTCGAAGTAGGGCAAAAGGTCTCCGACCCGCCCTCCGCTGCTCGCCCCCCCCGACCATGAAACCCAACTCCCTCTTTTCCCTTCTCCTCGTTCTCACTCTTTCGCCCGTCCTCCGCGCCGCCCCCGATCCCGCCAGCCTCGTCCCCACCTCCGCCCCGCGCACCAACATCCTCGCCGGGCGCGCAGACGCTTTCCGCGCCTACTGCCTCACCGGCGACGGCGCCAAGGCCTACGCCCTCATCAAGCGCGACCTCGACCGTGACTTCATGGCGCTCCCGTTTCCCGCCGAGCCCCGCACCTACGGCGACCCGACCCCCTCCAAACGCGACTCCGCCAAAGCCGACAAATGGCGCGCCGTCCAAGACGTCTGCGGCCGGATCACCGGCATCGCCGAAGCCGCCACCCTCGCTTGGATCGTCACCGGCGAGGAAAAATACTTCGCCAAAGCCCGCGAGATTCTCCTCGGGGTGTCCGCTTGGCATTTCGCCCCCGACTGGAAATCCGGCGACGTCGTCGGCGCCACCGATATCTATTACAACGACGAAGCCCACTTCCGCCTCTGGCGAAAGCTCCCCCTCGTTTTCGACCAGCTCCGCGCGAATCTCTCGCCCGCCGACCGCGCCACGATCCTTGCGCACTTCAAAATCCGCGGCACCCGTTCCGCCGAGTGGATCGAAAAAGAAGGTAACATCTCGCAGGTCACCCGCAACTCCATCGCCGCCGACCTCTCCTCGCACCCGGTCCGCTTCATGCCCATGACCGGCCTCACGGCCCTCGCGCTCTGGGACGACCTGCCCGAAGCCCGCGCCTGGTGGACCTACGCTTACAAGTTCTACCGCGACCAGTTCAGTCCTTGGGGCGGCGACGACGGCGGCTGGGGCGAGGGCACCGCCTACTGGCGCGGTACCTTCGAACACGCCGCGTTTCAAGACGCGCTCCTCGCCCTCGGCGATCCCTCCGCCTACGCCTCCCCGTTCTGGAAAAACTCCCCGCTCTTCGCGATCTACAACGTCCAACCCTACCTTCACACCACCTTCGGCGACGTCTCCAACGCCGGCCGCTTCAACCTCGAACCCGTCATCGCCGACTACATGGAGCACCTCGCCCGCGTGCAGCAAAACGGCGTCCTCCGCTCCTACGCGGCTCTCTGCACCGACACCCGCACCCGCCCCGTCGACAAGGGCCTCGAAGACCTCAGCCGCACCTACCCCGTCGCCGCCGAGTTCCTCTTCCGCAACTTCATCGCCTCCGGCCGCGCCCTCCCCGCCTCCGTCCCGCTCTCCACGCTGCCCTCTCACCGCTACTTCCGCGACGTGGGTTGGGTTTCACTCCACCGCGCCCTCGGCCGCCCTGATGACGACATCCACGTCACTTTCAAATCCTCGCCCTACGGCTCCTTCAGCCACAGCCACGCCGACCAAAATGCCTTCATCCTAAACGCCTACGGCGAAGGCCTCGCGATCAACTCCGCCTACCGCGAATTCCACAACTCGCCGCATCACCGCGAATGGACGCGCCAGACGATTTCGAAAAACACCCTGCTCATCGACGGCCTCGGCCAAAAAGCGCAGTCCAAAGCGTCCACCGGCAAAATCACCCGCTACGAAGAAACGCCCCGCACCGTCTGGACCACCGGCGACGCCACCAAAGCCTACTCGACCCTCCAGCCCAAAGACCGCGTGAAGCGCGTTACGCGCGACCTCGTGTTCGTCGATAACCGCTACGTTGTCCTGCGCGACCGCGTCGTCCTCACCGTGCCCGCCAAACTTTCCTGGCTTCTTCACGCCGACGAAACCCTCGCGTGGGATGCTGCCACCTCCACCTCGACCATCGTCGGCGCGAAGAAAAAAGCCTCGCTCACGACCCAGATCCTCGCCGCCAACCTCACATGGCGCGGCACCGTCACGGATAAATTTCCCGTCCCGGTCGACCCAAAATACGCGGGCGGCACCGTGAGCGGCGCGCACCTCACGGGCAAGTGGACCCCGCATCAACACCTCACGCTGGAGAGCAACGAATCCGCCACCGAGTTCACGATCTATTCCGTCCTCTGGCCCGAACGCGGCGCCAAACCCGCCGCCTTGGCCGCAACCCTCACCCCCGACGGCACGCTAAAAATCCCGCGCCCCGACGGCCAAACCGATAGCCTCGTCGTCACCGACACCGCCCTCGTCTTGAAGTAGGAAAGGGTCTCCGACCCGCCCTCCGCGCCCCAGCACGTCGCTCCCGTCTCCGCCCCGCCGTCAATTGCTCTCAACCACGCGCACCCGCGCGTTGAACTCCGCATCCGCCGAAGTCCGGATCCTCTTCCCACTCGCGGTCGTCAGATTGCGGATCGTCACCCGCTCGGTGAGCGCGTAAGGGAACGGCCGATTCGCCCCGCCCGTGCTCGCCCCGTCCGGGTCGGTAAAAAGAAACGGTCCTTGGTAGCCCTTCGGCACGTTGCGATCCTCGATCACCAGACCATCGATCGTGATTTCCCGCGGCATAAAACAAGGATAACCGAAGTCGTGTTGACCATCGTTGCTGGCCGCGAGCAGGTGAGGCTGCACCGCCGCGCCACACGCGGGGATCCAACGGCTGTTGCGGATCACCACCGTTCCTTCCCACGTGCTCCCGTAATCACTGCGCAGACTGATCAAAGAACGGCCGTTCAGCGTGGAGTTCTCGACGGTCAAAACACCCCGGCCAATCGCGTTCAGGCCCGCGTGGCCCAAGGTGCAACCACGAATCGTATACGACCCCGAGACACCTTGGTGCGTGTCCATGCGTGAGAGCGTGCAGTTCTCCAAGAGGATGTTTTTGCAGAAGTTGGTTCCGATCACGCCCCAACGCGTGCCATCGCAAATGTTGTCCATGCGACACCCGATCATCGTGAAGTTGACCACTTCATTCGCCGACACGTCGTAGGTGCCCATGCTCACCGGCTTCCCCGCCGCGCCGATGGTCGAGTAGGTCTTGTGACCGGTGAGAAAACAGTCGCGCAGCGTGACGTTGGCGCAACTGCTGACCGCAAGAAACCCGTGGTAGGGATGGCCGACGTCCGTCTCGCCCACGACATGATGCGTCAGCCCGTCGACTGTGGTGTTTGAACGGGTGATCACGATGTTTCTCTCCCAGTAGTTATAGCCCTTCTCCTGATTCATCCGGTTGGCCGTGGTCGTAAAGACCCCGCCCTTCAGCAAGAGCGGTCGCTCATCGATCGGCCGCGCTTCCACTTTGGTGACCGTCGCATAATCCCAGTCGATGTCGCCTTCGATGGTGCCGTCGCGGCGCAAAATGAAGCAATCGCGCTGGGCCGAGCCGTTGTTTTGGTTAAGGCCGCGTCGGATGTAGCGCCGCTTGCCGCTGTTCTCCACCCGCACCCAACAGTCTGCGGGCGGCCGAACGTCGAGCTGCCGCTGATCGCGCGTCAGCTTTGAAATCGACACCGTTACCGGTGCCAGCAACGAGCGCACGGCGAAGAGCGAGACGCGGTGATTTTCCACTTCCGTATCATCGATGATAAACTTCGATGTACCCCAGTCAGTATCGGTGGCGATGATCGCCGTGAGCGCACGGCGACCGAGGTGATAAGTGGCGTCAGGCATCGTCTTGACCGCCAAGCCGTGGGTATTGGCAAAGGCGTGCGCTTCGACGATGGCCGGCATGTCATCGGCGACACCGTCGCCCACCGCGCCAAACGCCTCGTAGTTCACCGGCCGGTCCGTGGTCACGCCCCTCTTGGTTTCCTCGGCCGAGAAACCCGGCGCCATGGCCGCCGCCCCAAGCACCACGCCAAGCAACCGGCGGAATCGAAAAGACCAATGTGGGATGAGAGGCATCCGAGGCGAGACGCGCGAATCCGGAAAAGCTCACCGCATCGCGGCGAATATCAACCGGACCCGCGAGGGGAACGGGGCCGTCTACTGACCTTTGGCCGTTCGCGCCGCCGCGCCTTTGCCACCCGGCGCACCCGGCACGACCCAGCGCCCGGGGAACAACATGATGCGCGGCAAATCTGGCGCACCCGTTTCGTTCGCGTTGAGCTGCGCCGCCACCAGATCGACCGCGTGCCCGGCCACGCGATCCTGACACTGGTCGATCCCACCGATTCCACGCGGGGTCTCTTTGCTCCAATAAAGCGTCACCCGCGGCAGGCGCAGTTTCTTCACCACTTCGCTGATCCCGGGCAAATCCAACAGATCGGTGTGGCTGACGATCAACGCATCCGGCCGCGCCGCTTGCAGCCAAGGCCCGAGGTCGGTGGCGTCGCCGCGGCTCGCCACCCGCACCAGGCCGCGCGCCGACGCCGCCTGCGGGTGATGGGCCAAGAAACCGGCCACATACGCATGCTTGTTCCGCTCATGCACCGTCGCCTCGATCAGCGCGACCGGCCGCTTGCAGCCGAGTTTCGCGAGTTCCAACAAGGCCAAGCGCATCGCCAAAAAGTGATGGTGCCCGGCGTGGTGCAACTCCGGCATCCAGGTGATATTACCGATCACCGCCGGGGCAAACTGCCGCCAGTCCCAGCCCAACGTCACCGCCGATTCCGCCGTGGTGACCGGCGACAACACCACGCCCACGATCCCTCGCGCCCGGAGAATCTGCTCGAGGCGCTGGTCCGTCATCCCCGCGTCACTCGTCCAAAACTCCTCCAAGACAAAGCCCATCTGCCTCGCCCGCTCCCGCGCGCCCGCGAAGACCAGTTTCAAAAAAGGATTCTGCCGTGCCTCCGCTCGGCTGGTGTGCACCCACACGAACGCCAGCCGCTCCTGGTGGGAACGCGACTGCGACCCGCGGATGTGCGCCATGAGACTAGCGACCCGCGGATTCGGCCGGTAACCGAGCTCGCGTGCCGCCGCCGCCACGAGCTCCCGCGTCTCCACCGGAATCTTGGGATGCTGGCGGAGCGCATAGGAAACCGTCGCCAGCGAAAGCCCGGCACGCGCCGCGACGTCCTTCAACGTCACGACTTTGGGGGAATTCTCCGTCATGGTGAACGATTTCACCATCCAGTGACTTGAGCGCAACCGGAAAGACCAGCTCTCTAGCCGAGCTTCCAACCCGACCTTTTGGTTCACCCGTGCGAGCCGACCGGTCGTCCAATCGCCCCGCCTCCAACCCCTCCATTATGAAAATCTGGTTTACCCAATGCGCTGTCGTCGTTGCTTCATCGCTTATAGTCCCGCTCGCCGGCCTCGCCCAGTCGGCCTTGCCCGCCAAGTCCGGGGAAGAAAAAGCGGTCATCATGCCCACGTTCACGATTCAGTCGGAAGCCGAATCGGGCTATGCCGCCACCAATTCCATCAGCGCCACCAAGGTCGCCACCGAACTCAAGAAGATGCCCGTCTCGATCGACGTGCTCACCGAGCAATTGTTCAAGGACTACGGTCTGACCGAAATCTATGACATCATCGGCCTCTCCTCCGGCGTCAGCTCCACGCAGCGGGCTGCAACCGGAAATCTCGAGAGCTACACCATCCGCGGATTCACCACGTTTTTCAGCGCCCGTAACGGCAACACGAACTTTCGCAGTTACGACTCGGCCAACGTTTCCCGTGTCGAGGTGGTCAACGGTCCCGCCTCCGTGCTTTACGGCCAACTCGATCCCGGCGGTGTCGCCAATACCGTGACAAAGCAGCCCTCGGCTAAGCGCGCGAGTAACCTTAAACTCGATATCGGCTCGTGGGAATACTACCGCGCGGAGATCGGGACAACCGGTCCTTTAAACAGCTCCGGCACGCTCACCTACCGCATCGACGCATCGTATCTCGACCGCGGTGGCTATCGCGATTTCGACGAACAGCAGAAAAGCTTTATCGCCCCCGTAATCCGCTGGGCGCCGCGCAAGGGCACCGCGCTTACCCTCGATGCCGAGTGGGTCGACATGGATCTTACCGGCACCTCGAACTGGCCCCGCTATAACAACCGCCTCGTCACGCCCTTCGTCGTCAAGTTCGCCGACATGATTTCCCGCAGGTTCAATGCTCAGGGCCCCGGCCTCGGCACGCACACCGGCAACCGCATCTATTCTTCAACCATAGAGCATGCCTTCACTGACCGCATCGTCTTGCGTAACGTAGCAGGCGTCAGTTCGGTCCGGCGCAACAGCTGGGAAGCCGGCGCCGCGGCGATCTCCCTCGCCGCAAACACTCCCGCGGGTCAGTTGCCGTTTTCGCGCAGCCTTAGCGGCAGCTACGCCAACGGCCAAACTTTCGCGAATACCCTTAACCTCGCCGCGCGTTTTGATTTCTCGCGCCGCCACTACACCCGCCTCGTCGCTGGTTGGGAATACGTCGCCGCGCGCAGCGATAACAACAGCCGTTTCTCAGGCATCGTCGCCGGCGTCGGAGTCCCGACGCCCGCGAATTGGGATCTCGCCAATCCGGCCACGTGGGATCGCACCGTCCCACCTCTTTCCGCCGCACGCATTTCCGCCTACAGCGGCGGGAAGTTTTGGGAGGACAAGTTCTACCTCGTCGATGCACTCGCACTCTTCGACGAGCGGCTGATGTTTCTGGGCGGCCTCAACTACTCAAAGATCCAAAACCTCTCGCTCAACTATCTCGCCAACACGCGCCTTCGCATCGAGCGTGATCGGACCACGCCGCAGGCAGGCGCCGTATTCCGGGTGACGAAAGCCCTCGGCGTCTACGCCAACTACTCCGAATCCTTCCGCCAGATCACGACCCTGCGCACCAACGAGGATCGCTCGCTCACGCCCTTCGATCCGATCATCGCCAAGGGCCTCGACTACGGCGTGAAATTCGATTTCGGCGACGGCCGCTACAGCGGGCAGGCCACCGTCTTCGACACCAAGAACATCAATGGTCGCCAGTCGTTCAACGCCACCGACGACCGCGGCAGCTACAACTACGAAACCCAAGTGGGAGAAAACCGCGCCAAAGGCTTCGAACTCCGCCTCTCGTCCAACATCACGAAGAGCTTCCAGCTCGTCGGCGGCTACACGCAGACGCACTCCTACATTTCCAAGAACCCCTCCAACCCCGCGATCGTCGGTCGCGCACAGGTTCGCTCGCCCACCCATTCATGGACGGTGACGACCTCCTACCGGTTCACCCAGAGCTGGCTGAAGGGCTTCTCCACCGGCGCCAATATCGGCTACCGCGGCGAGGCGAAGGCCTTCGAGACCAACGATACCTATCCCTACCTTCTTGACCCACGCGTCGTCGTAAACGCCCGCGCCGGTTACACCGCAAAGATCTTTGGCAAGCCCGTCACCTACAATCTGACGGTCTCAAATCTCTTCAACGAAGAATACTACCCCAGCTCGATTTCGATGGGCGACCCCACCTCCTATCGGCTGAGCGCGGAATATCGGTTTTAAGCCGCGTTTCTCGGGGAAAATCACACCCGCGAAGACCAGAGTCCCTTTGCGATGAAACCAACTCTCACGCTCCTCACTGCCGTGTTGCTGGCGATGCCCGTTGCGGTCTGCCGGGCCCAATCAGCGGACGCTCTTCAATATAACCGCGACGTCCGGCCTATTCTTTCGAACAATTGTTTCGGCTGCCATGGGCCCGACAAAGCGGATCGAAAGGCAGGGCTCCGACTCGATGTGCGCGAGGGCCCCACCACGCCGTCGCGGTCAGGAGCCGTGGCCATTGTTCCCGGCGTAGTTGAGGACAGTGAACTCATCGCCCGCATCGTTTCGACCGATGACGACGAGATCATGCCACCTCCCGACTCGCACAAAACACTCACCGCCGGGCAGAAGGAGATTCTGAAGCGCTGGGTGGCCGAGGGTGCGCCTTATGAGCAGCATTGGGCCTATCAGCCGGTGCAGCCGGTGCGCGTGCCCGCGGCCGGTGACTTTCCGCAGGTGGATGCGGACTTGCTGGTGTGGCCACGCAACCCGATTGATTGGTTCGTGCTCCAAGGGCTCGTGCGGACGGGGTTGAAACCATCTCCACGCGCCGAGTCGGACGTCTTGGCCCGAAGGATTGCGCTCGATCTGACTGGGCTGCCGCCGCGACGAGACCTCGCCCAGCATTTTGAGCCGACAAGATTGGACGACTACATTTCCGCGCACTTTTCTTCGCCTCACTACGGCGAGCGCATGGCAGTGGACTGGTTGGATGCGGCTCGGTTTGCCGACACGCAGGGCTATCAGAACGACAACGACCAGGACATGCATCCTTGGCGCGATTGGGTCATCGCGGCCTTCAACCAAAACATGCCATTCGACCGCTTCACCATCGAGCAACTCGCCGGCGATTTGTTGCCGAATCCCACTTTGGAGCAGCGGATCGCGACCGGATTCCACCGCAACCACATGGTCAACACCGAGGGCGGCGTGATCGCGGCGGAGTTCATCGCAGAATACACCGCTGATCGGGTGGAGACGACGGCCACGGTGTGGATGGCACAGACGTTCAACTGCACACGCTGCCACGACCACAAATTCGATCCCCTCACGCAAAAAGACTATTTCAGCCTGATGGCTTTTTTCAACAACGTGAACGAGCAGGGCGACGGCAAACAGGACACGATTATCTTACCCTCGCCCGAGGTGGCGACGCGCATGAAGCCGTTGGAGGAGGACGTGAGCGCGCTGGAGGGTAAACTCGCGTCTCAAACCATCGCCGATCACGACGTGCGGGCTTGGGCCGATCGGCTGGCAAAACGGCGGCTGGAGTGGCAGGCATTTGAGATCGCCGAGATCTCCGCCCCACAGGGAACGCCAAAAATTGCCGGTGACGGGCGCGCCTTTGACCTCAGTCTGGTGAACGCCGAGAGAAAGCCCGTCGTTGCTACCCTCCGTTTGCCGGTTGGGAAAAAGATCACCGCGCTTCGACTCGAATGCTCCACCGAAGGCGATGGCGCCCGCATCGGAGTAGGAAAAGTCGCCGTCCGACTGGCTGACTCAAAGATACTGGCGATGACCGGCGCGATTGAAGGCCTTGCCCAGAAGGCGAACGAGGCGGATCGAGTGCTCGACGCCAGTGCCCAAGACTACACCACGCTCACTGTGATTCAGCCCGGACCGAACAAACCGCCGGTTGCGCTCGTCTGGCAACTGACCGAGCCGTGGTTGGTGCGGGAGGGCGAGACCGCGCATTTCAACGTCACTGTCACAGTGGCTGGCCGCGAGACCGAATGGCGCCTGTTTTACACTGAAGCACCGGTCGATCAACTGGTGGAGGAAGCCACCGTGGAACTTGCGGGCAAGGAAGTGGCCGCGCTTACCCCGCCCGAATCGGCGAGCCTTAGGCGGCAATACCAACTGGCGCTGCCCGAATCCAAAGAGGTGCGGAAGAAAATCACCGCGCTCAACGGTCGGATCGACGCCATGCGGGCAAAGTTGCCCGCCGCCATTGTCATGGTCGAGCGGCAGAAGCCGAAAGACACCTTCATCCTCATGCGTGGCGCGTATGATAAACCCGGCGAGCAGGTCACGGCTGACACGCCGGCCGTGCTACCCGCCTTGCCGCCAGAAGCACCTCGCAACCGGCTCGGCCTCGCTCAATGGCTGGTCAGCAAGGAGCACCCGCTCACGGCGCGGGTGACCGTGAACCGTCTCTGGCAATCGATTTTCGGGGCAGGTTTGGTGCGCAGCAGCGAGGATTTCGGCGCCCAGGGAGAACTGCCGAGCCATCCCGAGTTGCTGGACTGGCTCGCCGGAGAATTCATGAGCAGCGGCTGGGACATTCAACACCTGCTGCGGCTGATGCTCACCAGTGCGACCTATCAGCAAAGCTCGCGACTTACGCCCGCTCTGATCGCACGTGATCCTGAAAACCGCCTGCTCGCGCGCGGTCCGCGCTTTCGCCTGCATGCGGAGTTCGTCCGTGATCAGGCGCTCGCCGCCGCCGGCCTGCTTTCGGTGAGAGTCGGAGGAAAATCCGTGCGCCCCTATCACCCGCAGGGGCTTTACGAAATGGTCGCGGCCGGCAACGCCACTTATGTTGAAAGCAAGGGCGACGATCTGCATCGGCGCAGCCTGTATACCTATTGGCGACGCACCGTGCCACATCCGGCAATGATCGCCTTCGACGCGCCTGGCCGCGAGGTGTGCGCCGTGCGGCGGTCGCGATCCAACACACCGCTCCAAGCCCTCAACCTAATGAATGATCCCACCTATATCGAGGCCGCTCGTCACATTGCGGCACGCATGATCAAGGCTGGGTCAACGGTGCCCGCGCAGATTCAGCACGGTTACCTCACGCTGCTCGCTCGCGAGGCCAGCGCCGCCGAACTCGATGTGCTGACACGGGCCTATGACCGCACGGTCACCGACTTCACGGCGAATCCCAAAGCCGCCCACGGACTCTTGAATACCGGCGTCCCCATCCGAGCAGAGGGCATTCCACTGCCCACACTTGCCGCAATGACCAGCATCGCCAGCACCCTGCTGTGCCTCGATGAGACGATCACCAAGCCGTAACCTCGTCCAAATTCGAACCTGCATCGAACCATGAATTCATTCACCCGTCGCCAGTTCCTCGGCCGCAGCACTGCCGGCGTCGGAGCGGCTGCACTCGCCTCGCTGCTCAACCCCAGCCGCACCTCGGCCGCAGGCAGCATCGGCACGTTGCCTCACTTCGCGCCGAAAGCCAAACGCATCATCTGGCTCACCCAAAGCGGCGCGCCGTCCCAATTTGAACTCTTCGATCCCAAGCCCGGGCTCGGGGCCCGCTTCGATCAGGATCTGCCCGAGAGCGTTCGTGGCGGGCAACGTCTCACGGGCATGACCGCCGCCCAGAAACGGTTCCCGATTGCCCCCAGTGTCTACCAGTTCGCCCGGCATGGACGGTGTGGGATGGAGCTGAGCGAGTTGCTGCCGTTCACCGCGAGGCACGCCGATGACCTCTGTCTCATCCGCAGCATGCACACGGAGGCGATCAACCACGATCCGGCGATGACCTTGGTGCAGACCGGGCACCAACTTTCCGGCCGGCCTTCGTTCGGCTCTTGGATCGCCTACGGCCTTGGCAGTGAAAACGAAAATCTACCGGCATTTACCGTGCTGGTTTCCCGACCCAGCGGCGGCACCAACGCGCAGCCCCTAGCCGAACGCATGTGGGGCAGCGGATTCCTGAAGACAAAGTACCAAGGAGTGCGTTTTAGCTCAGGCAAGGACCCTGTGCTCTATCTTTCCAACCCCGAAGGCATCACGACCGAGCGCCGCCGCGCTATGCTCGACGATCTGGGCGCGCTCAACCGCCTCAAGCTCGCCGACTACCAGGACCCCGAGACCCAGGCTCGCATCGATCAATTTGAAATGGCCTTCCGCCTGCAGACCAGCGTGCCCGATCTCGCCGATCTTTCGAAGGAGCCGGCGCACATTTTCGACCGCTACGGCCCGGAATCCCGCAAGCCCGGCACGTACGCGGCGAACTGCCTCCTCGCGCGACGGCTGGCCGAACGCGGCGTGCGCTTTATCCAGCTGTATCACCGGGGGTGGGATCAGCACGCCAAGCTCCCCGAGGGCATCAAGAGCCAGTGCTACGACACCGACCAGCCCACCGCGGCCCTGTTGAGTGACCTGAAAGAGCGCGGCCTTTTTGAAGACACCCTCGTAGTTTGGGGCGGGGAGTTTGGCCGCACGGTCTATTCGCAGGGGGTGCTCACTCCGGAAAACTACGGTCGCGACCATCACCCGAGATGCTTCAGCCTGTGGGTCGCCGGTGCCGGGATCAAACGTGGCCACGTCGTTGGGGCAACCGACGATTTCAGCTACAACATTACCCAAGACCCCGTCCATATCCACGATCTCAACGCTACGCTGCTGCACCAACTCGGTATCAACCACGAGGCGTTTACCTACCGAAGCCAAGGCCGCGACTATCGTCTCACGGACGTTCACGGCCACGTCGTCAAGGCCATGCTGGCTTGAACCAAGGCATGCGCCGATCGACAAATCATGCCGGCGCGATCCACCGCCCTACTCGCTCACCGCTTCGTTTCTTGGTCGGCGCTCTACTTTTCCCAGTGGTTGCACTGCAGGCTTCGGAACCATCCCCGGCAAAATTTGGCTCGGGTGCACCCTTGGTCAACCGAGTGCTTTGCCTGCGGTCCAACGCCGAGCATTCGGTAACGCACCCGTCATGAAGCCGCGCCTTATTGCTCTCGCTTTGCCCGTGCTCTTTCTGGTGTGCCTCGGCTTTCTTCGCGCCGAACCGACGGCGAAGCTGCGCGACCCGAATATTCCTCTAGCCCCGGGCGAAGTTCCAGACGCCAAACCCGCTCCGGCGAGGACAGCCCCGCCCGATGCCTACGCCCCCATCACCGACGATCCGAGACTCTCCCGGGTGCTGCTCTTGGGCGACTCCGTATCGATCGGCTATGCGACATTCGTGCGCAAGGAACTGGCGGGCGTCGCCAACGTACATCGCGTGCCCGCCAACTGCGGCGCAACCACGACCGCGCTCGGCAGCTACGGTCTCGGTCGCTGGATCAAGGAAGGCGAGAAATGGGACGTGATCGTCTTCAATCACGGACTCCACGATGCCTCGTATCGATTCGCAGATGGAACCGACAAAGATCAAGACGGCCACTACGCCAGCCCCGCGCGCGGGTGCAGACCCTATGTCTCCGTCGGTGATTATGAAAAAAACCTTCACCTGATAGTCGACATCCTCAGTAAAACCGGCGCGAAACTAATCTTCGCGACGACAACTCCCATCCCGAAAAGCCTCGCTGAAAAATACGTTGAGAACAGCGAACTCCCCTACAACGAAGCCGCCCAAAAGGTGATGAAGGAGAGGGGCGTCGTCGTCGTTGACCTTTGGGCCGCCGTCAAACCGGTGCAGGCCAAACTCCAAATCCCGCGCAACGTCCATTTCACGTCCGCCGGTTCCAGCGCGCTGGCGAAGCCGGTTGCACAGAGCATCGCCCTCGCGCTGGCGCCGCCAGCTGCTGTCCCGGTTCGACCGTAACCATTTAGCGAAGTCCACCTGTGAAAGCCAACCTCACGGCCCTATTGCTGCTACTCTTCTACGCCGTGCCTAGAGCGCGCGCAGACGTCCGGTTGTCGCCGGTCTTCAGCAGCAATATGGTGCTGCAACGCGATGTGCCTTCGAAGATTTCAGGTTGGGCAGCGTCAGGGGAGGCCGTCGTCGTGAAACTCGGCGGAAGAGTTATCGGCCACGCCAGCGGCGCAGGTGCGATTACCCCGTGGACCGTGACGCTCCCCGTATTCTCAGCCGGTCCGGTTCCGGATCTGACCGTCGAGGGCAACAACACGATCACGCTCACAAACCTGTTGGCCGGGGATGTGTGGATCTGCTCGGGCCAGTCCAACATGGAGATGACGCTGCAAAGCGGTCCATGGTGCACCTACGGCGGCGTTCGCAACGCAACGGAGGAAGTCGCGGCGGCCAATCACCCGCAAATTCGCCTCTTCGCCATGCTCAGTAAACAACCGTGGGCCGTGTGTGCTCCGGAAAGCGCCCAAAGTTTTTCCGCCGCAGCCTATTTCTTTGGGCGCGAACTCGCGCAGCGATTGCAGGTTCCGATCGGACTCGTGCAAGCGGCGGTGGGCGGCACCGCCGCCGAGTATTGGACTCCGCGGAGCGCCCGTGAGCAATGGCCGGGCTTTCCGTCAGCCTTGGAGAACGCGCGTCGCTTTGAGCGGGAGCAGAAGCCTGTCATCGAAGCTTACGAACAGTGGCAAAAGCAGGTCACCGAGGCCCGCCGGAACGGCCAACCCGTGCCGGCGCGCCCACCCGAGATGACTACGGCCCTCTACGCCAAATTCTCCGCCGCCCGCGCCACGGCGGGCACAGGAAAACTGTATGAGAGCCGGATCCAACCGCTCACCACGATGACCATCAAAGGGGCGATCTGGTATCAGGGCGAAGGCAACGTCGACCGTGCAGCCGAGTATGCCGACCTGCTGACGCAACTCATCGGGGGGTGGCGCCAAGCGTGGGGCCAAGGTGAGTTCCCCTTCTTGATCCAGCAGCTGGTCAACTTCAACGGCGGGCCTGCCACGTGGCCCGAGTTGCGCGCTGCGCAGCAGAAGGTCGTCAAATCGGTTCCACACACGGGTCTGGCTGTCGGTATCGACATCGGTGATCCCGATAACATTCATCCCGCCAACAAGCAGGAGGTCGGCCGGCGGCTCGCCTTGGTCGCACTGCGCGAAGTTTACGGTCGCGCGGTAGTCGCCGCCGGGCCCCGCCCCTTGGACTCTCGCTTTGAGGCGGATCATGTAGTGCTGAGGTTTGACCCGGGCGACCAGCAACCCGGCCTCGTCCTGCAGGCGGGAACCGACACCGGCTTTGAGGTGGCGGGTCCCGACGGAAAATTTGAGCCGGCGACCGTGGAAGTGCGCGCCACCACCCTTACACTCCGGACGGCGAAGGTCCGCGAACCGCGCGCCGTCCGCTACGCGTGGCACGGCAACCCGACTGCAACGCTCTTCAACCGCGCCGGGTTGCCCGCCGCGCCATTTCGGATGAATGCCCAAAACGCTTCTCCCGATGGCAAGTGACCTTCAGTCCAAACACTCCGGCTGCTCGCCGGTGAGACTCGCCCTTGTCGCGCTCATGGCCACTTCGCTCGCCGCACTCCCGGCCGACGACGCCAATTGGCTCCGGGCCAGCGGCGCGATCATCTTCCACGACGCCTTTGAGCGCGAAGAAACGGGCAACGGCGCCAAGGCCATCGGCAACGGTTGGAACAGCGCCACCGCCGACCGCGTGCCGCAGATCAAGATGGCCGACCTCGACTCTGGTATTCTCAAGATCGCCAGCGCTTCAAAGGAGGCCGGCCACGCCGCGCACATTCACCACGAAGCCGGTTTCACCGACGGGGGCGCCGTCGTCCGCTTCAAGTTCCCCGGATTGACCAAGGGCGAGTCGCTCCAACTCGGCTTCGTCGACCGTGAGACGAAGGGCATTCACGCGGGCCATCTCTGCTACGGTATTCTCTCACCGACCAGCGTCACCCTCGTCGATCACAAGACCGGCGCGATGAACCTCGAGCTCCGCCAACGCCGCCAAACTTACCTCGATCGCAAAGAAAAATTGCCCGCCGATCTCGATGCGCTGCTGAAAACCAAACAGGTCACCATCCCGTGGAAGGCCGACACCGAGTGGCACGAACTCGTCCTCGTGACGGAGGGCGACGAGCTGCGCCTCAGCCTCGACGGCAAACTCTTTGCCCGACACCGCTCCGCCGGCTTCGCCCACCCGATGAAGCGCTGGTTCAGCTTCCTCGTGCCGAGCACCGTGTGGATCGACGACGTGAAGATTTGGAAGGTGAAGTAACCCAACCCATGAACATCCCAAAAAACCTTACTCGGCGCGCAGCGGCCAAGGCGGCTGCGGCATTTGCTCTCGCGATCCTTTTCTTCTCCTCGGCACCCGCTCGGCCGGCCGCACCACCCGCTGCGGCGCCCTACGCGGATTTCTTCGTCTCCCCGCAGGGCAACGATCGCTGGACCGGAAAACTCGCCGCGCCCAACGCCGATCGCACCGATGGACCCTTCGCCACCCTCGGCCGCGCCCGCCTCGCCATGCGCGTGCTCAAGAGTGGTCAGTATCGCGACATTTTCGTGCTCATCCGTGGCGGCGAATACCGCCTCGCCGCCACCGAGGTCTTCACGCCATCCGACGGCCACTACGACTCGTTCGCCGTCCACTACCAAGCCTACCCCGGCGAGGAGCCTGTCTTCAGCTCGGACATCGACGTGACGGGTTGGCAGCTCGCGATCAACGTCCCCGACCTTCCCGCCGCCGCACAGGGCAAGGTCTTTCGCGCGCCCATCCCGCGGCTGCCCGACGGCAAGGCGCGTTTCTACACGATGTATGACCACGGCCGCCCGGTGCCGCGCGCGCGCTCCAAGGGGTTCGTGCCGACCAAGGATATCAGGGGCGGCGACGGCGGCTACGCCGACTGGGCCGGCGTGGTCGGTGCGGATCGCAACTCCCTCTGGTTCCCCTCGGGCGCCCTGCGCGCCTGGCCCAACCTCGAGGATATCGAGGTCGTCGTCGAGCCCGTCGGCTACGTGATCAACTATCTGCCGCTCGCCTCCGTGGACGAGCAGGCCGGCCGAGCCGTCACCGCCCTCCCGGCCTCCTATCCGATGACCCGGCAGGCGTTCGCCGGGACCTTCGACCATGGGCACGCCTGCGTGGAGAACGCCATCGACCACCTCGATACTCCCGGCGAATGGGTGGTGGATACGCGGGTCGGTGCGATCTACTATTGGCCGATCGACGGCACCCCGGGTCAGGTCACCGTGCCGGCGCTCACCGAATACGTTCGGGTCGACGGCCACGAACTCGGCGGCATCGTCCGCAACGTCGCCTTTCGCGGACTCACCTTCACGCGCGGCGACCGTTACCGGATCACCGCGGGCGACAGCGGCCTGCAGCACGACTGGGACCTCTGGAACCGCGGCAACGCCCTTCTTCGGCTGCGCGACGCCGAATACTGCCGCATCGAAGCGTGCCGCTTCACGCGCAGTGGCGGCGGCGGTGTGCGGCTCGATCTGCACTCCCAGTCCAACGAACTGAAACACAACCTCGTCGAATACCTTGGCGGCACCGGCATTTTGCTCTGCGGGTACGGTCCCGGCGCGCTCCACGTCAACAAGGCCAACCGGATCCTAAGCAACCACGTCCATCATTGCGGCCAGCTCCACTACCAGTCGGCCGGCATCATGGTCTGGCAGAGCGGCGAAAACCTCATCCGAAACAACCGCCTGCACCACCTGCCCTACACGGCGATTGTCATCAGCGGCATGCGGCCGGCGATCGCGAACCTCGAACAGCCCAACCGCGAGATCGAGGGCACGATCCGCCGGCACGAGATCCCGCCGGAGGCGCAGTACCAGCCGGTCGCCACCGCCTTCCTTGGACGCGAGTCACCGGACGAGCGCAAGGCCAAGCTGGAGCATTGGAACCGGATCGCACCATTCGAACTGGCGCGCCACAATCTCATTGAGGACAACGAGCTCTTCCGCTGCGTCGAACGGCTCTTCGACGGCAATGCCATCTACCTGTCCGACACCGGCAACGGCAACGTCATCCGCCGCAACTTCATCCACCACTTCCGCGGCGGCGGCATGCAGTCCTCCATCCGCACCGACGCCTTCATCAAACACACGCTCATCACCGACAACGTTTTGTACCGCAACAACGGCGGCGGCATCTCGGTGCGCTATTGGGAGAACCACGTCTTCAACAACATCATCGCCGACTGCCGCGAGACGGTGGAGACCAACGCCGCCGGCCGCGTCTCGCGCATCTTCCTCGGCTACCTCGGCCTCTACGCCGTCGATCGCGATGGTATGCCGCCGCACACCCGCATCGCGATCGAGCGCAACATTCTCTATAAGACCAACGCCAAGCTTCCATTCTACCGCGTCGGCGCGGTCCGGGTAAAGAAGGCGGAGGCAACCGAGGAGCATTCCACCGCCAAAAAATCTACGGCGCGCCCCGCACCCGCCGCCCAGGTTGAGATGAACCTCGAGGCCTGCGACATCGATCGAAACCTCTACTTCGATACCGAAGCGCCCGATCACGGTGCCGCCGCCCTCGCCGCCTACCGCGCCCGCGGCATCGAGCAGAACGGCGTCGTCGGCGACCCGCTTTTCATGGATGTCGCCCGCGGCGACTTCCGCTTGCGCGCCGGCTCCGCCGCCGAAAAAATCGGCTTCCGCGAAATCGACGTCCGCCAAACCGGCCTCACGCCCGATTTTCCCACGCGATTCGCCCGTGCCGTCCGCGCCGAACTCGGCGCCGACTACGACTCCTTTCTCCGCCTCGACGATTCCTCGAGACCATGAAAATCCTCCCATTTCTCCTCGCGACTTCGCTCTCGTGCTTCGCCGTCGCGACCGAGCCCATGAGGCTCACGCTCGCGGCCCCGATCGAGAAATGGGATGAATCCATCCCGCTTGGCAACGGCCTCATTGGCAGCCTGCTCTGGGGTAAGGGCAACGAACTCCGCCTCTCGCTCGATCGCGGCGACCTTTGGGCCCTGCGCCAACATCCCATCTACGCGCGCCCGGAATTCAACTATGCGACCGTCGTCGCTCGTGCGCAGTCCGGGCAAGCCGACCAACTCAACAGGGAGTTCGCCCGTTCCAGCGACTTTCCCACGAAGCTCCCCGGCGCCCGGCTCGTCGTCACGCTCGACCCAAAGTTTCAAGCCCGCGCCTTCACCCTCGAAGGCAATTTCGCCGCCTTCCACGCTGTGCACGAGATGCTACTCCAGAGCTGGGGCGGGCGCGTGCGCATTTTCCCGGCGCTCCCCTCGGCTTGGCGCGACATGTCGTTCCGCGATCTCCGCGCCGAGGGCGGCTTCGTGGTCTCCGCCGAACAGCGCGACGGGCGGCTGCGGCGGATCGCGATCCGCGCCACCGTCGCACAGCAACTGCGCCTCGCCGATCCGTTCTCGGGCCGTCCCTACGATCACAACCTGCCGGTCACCCGCGCCGCCGGAGAAATATGCTGCAGGCTCCAACCGGGCCAAACCCTCGAACTCACCGAACGTGCGCCTGCCCGCGCCGAGCAAATACCACAGACTCTCAACTTGACCGCTTAATGTTCATTATGAATCCGGCACTTCACCCCATCATCCAACGCTCGCGCCTCGCTGTGCTTTTCATCCTTCTCGCGTCGACTCCGTTGCTCGCGGCAGCTCAGGTCACTTCGCCGGCATCACGCCCGAATATCATCTTCCTACTCACCGATGACCAGCGCGACAACACGCTTGGCGCGATGGGACACCCCTACGTGAAGACGCCGCATCTCGATGCGTTGATGCGCGACTCGGTCCGCTTCAAGAACGCCTACATCGCCACGCCCGTCTGCTCACCGAGCCGTATTTCGTATTTCACCGGCATGCCGGAGCGCGTTCATGGCGTGGGCTTCAGTTCGTCCTACGATCTCACCGAGGCCCAGTGGGAACGCACCTATCCGGCGCTGCTCCGTAAAGGCGGCTACCACACGGGCTTCGTCGGAAAATTCGGCGTCGAGTATTACACCTTCAAGGGCAGCGCACCGGACAAGTTCGACTTCTGGTGGGGCCACGATGGCTGGACGAAGTTTCTGCCGAAGGACCACCACACACCCAGCACGACGCCCTATCACCACGCGAAGGAGAACGTCATTACCTTCATCATGGGCGAGGCAATGACGAAGTTTCTCGACACCGCGCCCGGCGACAAACCGTTCTGCCTCTCGGTCAGCTTCAACGTCCCCCACGGTTCGCAGGTCACCTCGATGTTCAACGACTATCCCGAGTGGCAAGAGATGAAACGCGCCGCGAACGAAAATCCCCAACTCAAGAGCACTCCCTTCTACGACACGCTTTACCGCGACATCGACATTCCTCTCCCGGTCGACACCTGCACCGATCCCTATCGCTACATTCCCAAGTTCATCCTGGATCAGGATAAGGGCCGACGAAACCAGACCTACGTCTATGACTACAACCTCGCTACCTGCCGCGAACACCACATCCGCTACTATCAAACCATCAGCGGCCTCGACCACGTGATCGGCGGGCTGCTTGCCGAATTGAAAAAGCGCGGCCTCGATCAAAACACCGTCATCCTCTTCGGCAGCGATCACGGTCTGCTCCTCGGCGAATACGGCATGGGCGGCAAGGAGCTGCTCGTCGACCTCTCGGCGAAGATCCCGAGCATCATCCACGATCCCCGTATCCCGAAGGCGCAACGTGGTCGTCAACTCGATCACCTCGTCTCCAGCCTCGACTACACGCGCACCATCCTCGACTACGCCGGCATCGAGGCTCCACCCCAGATGGAAGGCCGGAGCCTGCGTCCGCTAGTTGAGGGCCGCGACGCACCGTGGCGCGAGGAGCTGTTTCTCGAGAGCCTCTTCACGCTGCGCGCCAACCCGTTTCAGGAGGGCATTCGCACTTCACGGTGGAAATACATCCGTTTCTACCGGGGCATCTCGGGCTTCAAGGAGCCACACGTTGATTTTCGCGGGCGTGCGCCCGAGTTTGAAATGCTCTTCGATCTCATCGCTGACCCCACCGAGAGCAACAACCTCGCTACCGATCCGAAACACGCCGCCATCCGCTCTGAGTTGAGTGCGAAAACGGCCGTCCAATCCATTGCCATCAACGAACGTCGCGATGCTTACAAGCGGATCAACCCGCCTCAGCCCCGCACCCCGCCTACCAAAAAAGCCCAGGCTGCCAAATAACTCATGAAATCGACTCTAACCCGTCTCATCTTACTCCTCCTCGTCCTACGCTGCGGCGAAGCGCCCGCGCAAACTTCGCCCGAGACGACTTCGCGCGACGTGGCCACCGACCTCCGGCGCGTCTCGTTAAATGGCCAATGGAAGTTCGCGGTGGACTACCAAAACTGGGGCGACCAAGCCGAGTGGTTTTCCCCCAAACTCAACGACAGCGTCTGGGACACCGTGAAGGTGCCGCACACGTGGTCGCACGATCCCCGGTTCATCGGCTTCATCGGCGCGGGCTGGTATCGCCTCAAATTCACCACGCCCGCCTTCGCCCCCGGCGAACACGTGCGGCTAAACTTTGGCGCGGTTTATCGGCGCGCCCGCGTGTGGCTGAACGGTGAATTGCTCGGCTCGCATGAATTCGGCTACACGCCGTTCGAGTTCGACGTCACGGGCCGCCTCAAGCCCGGCGAGTCCAACATGATCGTCGTCTGCGCTGACAACCGCTGGACGCGGTCCTTCAGCCCTGCTCCCCAGCATCAGGTGATGGCCTGGTGGGACGACGGTGGGATCATTCGCGATGTCGACTTGTTGGTCGGTTCACCAGTTTACGTCGCGAAACAGAAGGTCGAGGCCACGCCTGACCTCGCCACTGGAACGGCCACTGTGCGCGTGCAGGCGTGGGTCCGAAACACGACAACGCTTGCGCGACGCGTGCGCGTGCGCTCCGAAATCGCCCGGGAGGAAAACTGGCTGTCTATCCCACCCACCGTCGTGGAAACAGAGATCGCCGCCGGCACCACCGCCCGCGTCGAATTCACCTTTGCCCTCGGCCGGGACCAGGTTTCGCTCTGGCAACTCGACGCGCCTGTCCTCTATCACGCGCGCACCTCTGTCGCTGGCCACGCGCGCGATACCGTGCGATTCGGTCTGCGCCGCTTCGAGACGCGCGGCACCGAGCTCTTGCTGAACGGTCAGCCCATTCGTCTCGCCGGTGCAAATCGCCACGCGAGCTATCCCGGAGGAGGACAAGACGAGCCGGCTGATCTCGTCGTGCGCGACCTGCAGTTGATGAAAGAAGCGGGCTTCGTATTTCAGCGCTTCACGCATTATCCGATGACGCCCGTGGCTCTCGATTGGGCCGACCGGCACGGGATGCTGTTCATCGCCGAGGCCAGTCAAACCCATACACCGGACCGGAATCTCGATGATCCGGAGTTGCAGGCGGCGTTTCGCGCGCAGCACCGCGAAATGATCGAGCGGGACTGGAACCACCCGTCGATCATCGCGTGGAGTGTCGCCAACGAAATCGCCGCGGACACCCCACCGGGTGTGCGTTGGGTGAAAAACATGCGCGATTTCACGCGCGAACTCGACCCCACGCGGCTCGTGGTATTCGCCAGCAACACCGTGGCCAAAGAAAATCTCAAGCCCGAGTCAGAAGGCTCCGTCCACGGCGATTTTGTGTGCTTGAACACCTACGGCGCCACACCACAGCAAAACGCCGCCAACATCGACCGCGCCCACGCGCTCTATCCCAACAAGCCGCTTGTCGTCACCGAATACGGCCTGCGCCGGAACGCCGTGGAAGACGAGATCGAGCGCGTGGATTGGTTTCGCGAGATGCTCGCGATCGTCCGGTCTCGGCCGTTTTTGTCCGGCGCGTCCATCTGGAGTTTCAACGACTACCGCAGCCGCTACGTCGGGACGAGTGCCAACGGCTGGCGCGAGTGGGGCCTCATCGATCCGGAAGGGAAACCCAGCGGCACCTACCACGCCTTGCGCCGCGAGCACTCCGGCTTCGTCGTGCGCTCCGCGACCCTCGCGGCCGGAGCGCTCACCGTGCGTATCGAGCCCCGTGCGGACTTCCCGATTTTCCCGACGGCTGACTGCGAACTGCGGGTCAACTTCCTCGACGGTCAAAACCGTCCGCTCGACATCGCCAAGGTCCCGCTGCGCACCGATGCACCGCTGAAAATTTCCGCTCCCGCGGGCGCCGGCGGCTTCCGTCTCGAAATCTGGCGGGCCGGCTTCCGCACCGCGATGTGGACCTCCGTCAATTTGGGCCGGCTCTCCGCGGGCCCCGCTTCAGCACGTCCGGCTCCCTAGCAAATCTCCGGCTACACCCCACCCGCTCCATGTGCTTTGCCCCTTCCCCCATGAAACCGTTTCACCTTTTGGTTTTCACGCTCTGCGCCTTCGGACTTTTTTCCGGAATCGTCGGCGCAGCCGATTCGGTCAACCGAGCTCCACCGGTGCCGATCATCGTAGGCAACTGGGTGCACGTCTATCGTCCCGCCGCAGATATTTTTCCCGGTCCCGATTCCCCGCGTTTCAAAACCGGCGAACGATATCCCGATTGGCAGGTGAACGACCACGCGATCATCAAGGGGCCCGACGGGCGTTGGCATGCGTTCGGCATCACCCATCCGGCCGTCGCAAAGGGCGAACCGAATCCACACGAGGCGGAGTGGTTTTTGTTTCATGCCGCGGCGCCCGTCGGACCTTTGAAGCAGCAATGGGGAGCGGGCCGGTGGCTGGACCAGCCGAAAATACTGCCACCCGCCGAGCGCCGAAAAGAGATTCGCGAAATTCACTCGCCGTTCATCATCCCTCACGACGGCCAATATTGGATGTTCTACGGCTACAGCCCGATTCGCTATGCCACTTCCACCGACCTCTGGTCGTGGCAGCCGCGCGGTGAGTTGTTCCGCCAGGAAGGCAGCGCGCGGGATCCATCTGTCATGCACCATGACGGGCTCTTCTATATGTCTTACACCTCTCGTCAGAGCGTTCTCGTGCGGACTTCTCGCGATCTCCTGCACTGGAGCGAGCCTACGACAGTGTTCTCGCTCGCCCCGGGGGAGACGGGTGGGGCCGAGTCGCCCACTCTCCTGGCGCTGCACGGCGGCTTCTATCTCATTTGGTGTCGCTGGGACGCAGAACTGAGCAAGCAACTCGTCACCTACCAAGACCGCAGCTTTGTCTACTTCTCCACCGACCCGTTGAACTTCCGCGACCGGGCCCCGATAGCGGAAATCCAAGGCCACGCCCCGGAGTTTTTTCAGGATGAGGACGGCGACTGGTGGATCTCCAGTGCCGAACGGCCCTTCCGCGGGGTCAGTATCGCGCCCATTAAGTGGAAAAATAAATCATGAACTGCTCACTTCTGCTCCACCGATTCGCCCTAGCGCTGATTCTCCCGCCGCTGACGGCTCTGCACGCCGCCAATCCTCAGCCAAAGCCATCCGTTCCTTCGCGCGACGACGCCGGATGGCTTCACGAGCAAGGTACGCTCATCTTTCACGACGCCTTCGCGAGGGAAGAAGACGGCAATCTCGCCAAGGCCATCGGCAACGGTTGGAACAGCGCTACCGCCGATCGTGTGCCGCAGATCAAGATGGCGGATCTCGACGGCGGCATTCTCAAGATTACCAGCGCTTCAAAAGAGGCCGGCCACCAGGCCCACATTCATCACGAGGCCGGATTCACCGACGGCGGTGCAGTGGTGCGCTTCCGGTTCCCCGGCCTTACAAAGGGCGAGTCGCTCCAACTCGGCTTCGTCGACCGCGAGACCACGGGCATCCACGCCGGCCATCTTTGCTACGCCGTCCTCTCCGCAGGCAGCATCATGCTCTGGGATTGGAAAACCGGTGTAGGCAACCTCGAGATTCGCAAGCGGCGGCAAACATACCTCGACCGCAAGGAGCCGCTGCCCGCCGATCTCGATGTTCTCCTCAAGACCAAGCAGCTCACCGTTCCATGGAGGGCCGACACCGAGTGGCACGAACTCGTCCTTGTCACCGAGGGCGACGAGATGCGCCTCAGTCTCGACGGGAAACTCGTAGCCCGCCACCACTCCGCCGGCTTCGCGCACCCGATGAAGCGCTGGTTCAGCTTCCTCGTGCCGAGCACCGTGTGGATCGACGACGTGAAAATTTGGAAAGTGAAGTGACCCACCGGTGATGATCATGCCCCCGCGTCTCTTCCCTCATCTCGCCTCCGTTTGCCTAATGCTCTTCGCCGCCGTCGTTCCGGTCGCGCGCGCGGCTGAAACTCCCGCGGGTGCGATGACGGAACGGCACCGTGCCTTTCTCGAGACCAACTGCCAAAGCTGCCACGGGCCCGATAAGCAGAAGGGAAGGTTCCGCGTTGATGAATTGCCGCTCGCGATTGCCGATCTGCCCACCGCCGAACGCTGGCAGAAAGTCCTCAATGCGCTGAATGCAGGCGAAATGCCGCCTGAGGACGAGACGCAGCCCGCGCCCGAAGCGAAGGCCAATTTCCTCGACGACTTGTCCAACGCGATGGTCGCAGCCCGCCAGCGCCTTTCGGATCAGAAGGGTGTGATCGCCCTCCGCCGGCTCAACCGGCGCGAGTACGCCAACACGCTGCGCGATCTCCTCGGCGTGCACGTAGATGTGAGCGCACTGCCATCTGACACCGGCGGCCCCACCTTCGACACCGTGGGTGCCAACCTGTTTGTTAACGGTAACCAGTTCGAAATCTACGAAGCGCTGGCGCAAGAAGCGCTTGAGGAATCTTTCAACGCATCGGCCGTCGGTTCGGCGGCGAAAATATTCCGCCACGAACCGGAAAAGAGCCACCCGACCTTTCTGAAACGAAACCGCGATTCGCTCGATGCGGTGGACCGGGCCAACCGCTGGATCAAAGCCGTGGATGACGCCGCCGCGCGCCCGGAGAACACCGCGCTCGTGGCGAAGCTCCGCGAAATCACCCCGAGCGGCGACGCCCTGCGCTACCACTGGCAAAAAATCCCCGGGGCTCCGAGCGCCAAGACCTTCGGTTTCAACGCGGAAGCGGAAGCAAATCCCGCGATCATCTACCGAACCAGAGACCGCACCGAGTTCGTGCGCTACGACGAGTATTACCTGCGGCTGCCCGCCCTCGACCGTGGCGCCTACCTAACCATGACCACGGGCTACGGCGGAACCGGCTTTGCCGCGGTTCAAGGGCTCTCGATTCCACGCGATTTTCCTCCGGGCGACTACGTGGTCCGGATTCGCGCGGGCGCCGCACCGAGCGCGCCAACTGAACGCCGCTTTCTTGAATTTGGATTGAAAGGATTTGCCGGCGCCGGTCCCGGCACGCCCGCGCTTAGCACCCATCACATCACGGGCACGATCGAGGCTCCGGGCGTAATTGAAATCCCGTTCACGTTCACGCGGCAGAGCGCCGACCGCAATCACCGCAATCTCTTCGTTCGCGAGCGCGGGGTCCTCGACGGCGACCGGGTGCAGCAAAAGTTCCGCGAGGCCGTCGCCCGCAACGGCCACGGACCTGAAGTCGCGATCTGGATCGACTGGATCGAGATCGAACGCGTGCCAGTTTCCCCGGAGACGGTCGCGCCCGGACTCCGCGCGCTGGATCTCCCGCTCGATTCCCGGTTGGAGACCGTTTCCAAGGAAAACCTCCGCGGCGCCTTCGGCCGATTCGCGCAGGAAGCCTGCCGGGGAGTCGCGGCAACGGAAGCCTCGCTGGATCGTCTGCTGCGGATCTACGAATCCCGGCGAGACACGGGCGGCACCCACCGCGAGGCGCTCAAGCAGGCGCTGGCCGCGGTGCTTACTTCGCCACGCTTCCTGTACCGTGCCGAACCCGAGGCCGGCAACGCGCCTCGCTCGCTCGACGGACTTGAGCTGGCCACGCGGCTTTCCTATTTTCTCTGGGGCTCCCCGCCGGATCGCACGCTGCGCGATCTCGCGATCGGGGGAAAACTCCTTCAACCGGAGATAGTCGCGACTGTGGCAGACCGACTGCTCGATCACCCGCGCTCCGTGCACTTCGTCCGCCCCTTTCTGGGCCAATGGCTGACGCTGGACCGCCTCGATTTGTTTCAATTCAACCGGAAGCTGTATCCCAGATTCGACGACTCCGTGAAGTCGGCCGCGCGGCAGGAAGTCTACGAGACCTTCGCCGCTTTGCTGCGGGACAACGGCCGCCTGGGCGAACTGCTCAGCGCGGATCACGTGGTGATCAATGCGCTGCTCGCCGACTACTACGGAATTCCCGGCGTCACGGGCGACGCGTTTCGGAAGGTGCCTCTCCCCGCCGGCTCCCCGCGCGGCGGGCTGCTTGGCATGGCGGCCATCATGGCAATGGGCAGCAACGGCCAGCACACGAACCCGGTGGAGCGCGGCGCGTGGGTACTGCGCAAGCTCCTCCATGAGCCGCCGCCACCGGCCCCCGCCAATGTCCCGGAACTCGCGCGCCTCGGCGCCCAGTTGCTCACCGCGCGCGAACGGCTCCAGTTGCACCAGCAGGAACCGCAGTGCCTCAACTGCCACCGCAAGATCGATCCAATCGGTTTCGGCCTGGAGAACTTCGATGCGGTCGGCCAATGGCGCACCACCGACACCTACCAAGCCCGGGACGAGGCGGGCAAACCGCTCCCGAACGCACAGAAGACTTGGACCATCGACGCCGGCGGCGCGCTGCACAAGGGGCCCGCCTTCCGCGACTATTTCGAGTTGCGCGCGATCATCGCCGCCCAGCAGGAAAACTTCGCCCGTGGCTTCGCCTCTGCGCTGATCGAATACGCCCTCGGCCGCCCGTGCGGATTCAGCGACGAGCCCCTGATCGCGAGCATCGTCGCGCAGGCCGGAGCGAAATCGTTCGCGACCCGCGAGTTCATCCACGCTTTGATCCGCAGCAAAGAGTTCTCCTCAAAATAATCCCACCACCCGCATGAATCCACCCCGCACCCGCCGTCACTTTCTGCGCACCGGCACCGCCCTGATCGCCCTACCCCTGCTCGAGTCGCTCGGCTTCCGTCGCTTTGCGTCGGCCGCACCCGCTCCAGTCGCCGCCGCGCGCCCGAAACGCATGGTCTTTCTGGGATTTGGCTGGGGCGTGACCGAACAATCGTGGTTTCCCGACGTCGCCCAAAAAGGCTCCGGCTACACCTTACCCGCTGGGCTCGCCCCGCTGGCCCGGCACAAATCCGAGTTCACAATCGTCCAAGGCCTCGTGAACAAAGACGTCTCCGGCGGCCACTCCGGAAGCACGTTTTGGCTGACCGGCGCCAACGAATTCGGCGAACCGGGACAGAGTTTCCACAACACGATCTCGGCTGATCAGGTCGCCGCCGATGCGCTGGGAAAGGAGACCCGTTTCGACTCCCTCATTTTGGACTGCGGCGCGGCGGCCAATGCATCGGGGCACGGCCAGGGCCTCTCGCTTTCCTGGGATGCCCGCGGCAAGCCGATGTCCGGACCCAAGACGCCGGTCGAGGCGTTCCACCGGCTCTTCGCCCAGAACAGCACCCCGATCGAAATGCAGAAGACGATGCTCCGGCAGCGGCGCAGCGTCCTCGACAATGCCATGGAAAGCGCGCGCGAATTGCAGCGCCAGCTCGGCAAGACCGACACCGCAAAACTGGACGAATATTTCCAAGGCATCCGCGACATCGAGACCCGCTTGAGCCGCGACGAACGTTGGCTGGGGGCGCCCCGGCCCGCGCCGGGCCTTGCGGAACCGAAGTCCAGCTTGGCGGGCTACGAGGAGATCAAGCTCATGTATGACATCATGATCGCCGCTCTGCGCACCGACAGCACGCGCGTGCTGAGTTATCGGCAACCGGTATCGACGCTGCTCACCAGCCTCGACGTCCGCATCGACGCCCACACGATGAGTCACTACCTCGGCAAGGGCTCGGAATATCTGGAGGCCTCCGAGAAACGCGACCGGGCGCAAAGCGAGTTGCTCGCCGGTTTCCTGGACAAATTGAAAGCGACCGCGGAGCCGGATGGCAGCTCGCTATTCGATCACACGACGGTCGTCTACGGGAGTAACATTAGGACCGGCCACAACCTAGACAGCTGCCCCACGCTTCTCGCTGGCCGTGGCGCTGGTCTCCGTCTCGGACACAATCTGGTGGTTTCCAAGGACACGCCCCTTTGTAACGCATGGCTCACCCTGCTGCGGGGTTCGGGGGTTGCAGTCGAGCGACACGGCGACAGCTCCGGAATAATTCCTCAGCTCGTCGCCTAACCCCCAGTCGCTTCCAACTCCAATCGCCCCTCGTCATGAAGAAGCTCTTCCTCTCCCTCGCCACGCTCGTTTCCTGCGCGAGCGCTGCGCCCCTCGTCTATCAAGGATCCCAGGGTCCGGGTCTGGGCCGGCACATCGTCTTCCTCGCCGGCGATCACGAGTATCGCTCCGAAGAAACCTTGCCCGCACTTGCGCGCATTCTCGCCCAGCGCCACGGCTTCACCTGTACGGTGCTGTTCAATGTCGACCCGGCGAGCGGTGAAATCGTGCCGGGCAACTCGAACATGCCGGGCCTAGAGGCGCTCGACCGCGCTGACCTCGCGGTGGTGTTTCTCCGCTTCCAGGCGTTTTCCCGGGAGCAGATGGCGCACATCGATGCCTACCTCAACCGCGGCGGCCCCGTGGTCGGCCTACGGACAGCGACACATGCCTTCCGCACAACCGCTGCCGATCCGTTTCACAAGTACTCCTACGACTACAAAGGCCCCGATTACGAACTCGGCTTCGGACATCAGGTACTCGGACAGACGTGGGTCGGGCATTACGGCAAAAACCACGCGCAAAGCACCCGTATCACCGTCGTCCCGGAAAAGCACGGGCATCCGATTCTGCGCGGGGTAAAGGACGTATGGGTCCAGGCCGGCGGCTACGTGGGCAAACCGACCGACGGTGAAATCCTCACGCTGGCGCAGCCGCTGAACGGTATGACGCCCGATTCGCCAGCCGACGCCACCAAGCCGCCGCAGCCTTCCGAGTGGACCCGCACCTATAAGTCGGCTTCGGGCAAAATCGGCCGCGTCTTCACCACCCTTTACGGCACGCCCGAGGATATCACCAACGAGGGCTACCGCCGGCTCGTCGTGAACGGTTGCCTCTGGGCACTCGGCCTCGAAAGCGCCATTACCGCCGAGCTCGCCATCGCGTTCGTCGGACCATTTAAGCCCAACACGTTTGGCGTCGGCTACGCGCTGGGCGTAAAGCCCGAGATGTATGCCGGCTTCACCAGCCCCATCCCGGCGAACAACAACGTGAAGAAAGCGGCGCCAAAAAAGCAGAACACGAAAAAGTGATCCAAGCGGGTCACCTCTGGCGCCTCGAACTCGTTTAGCCATCGATGAATCCTCTGCTCGCACTCATCGCAGCCCTTTGGACGATTGCTACGCTCGGCGCAGCGCCCGCGGCCTACGCCCCCAACGTGTTGCCCAAGGGCCATGACTATTTCGAGCTGCGCGACGGCTTGGCGAACAGCCGGCGCACGTTCGAGCACACGCACGCTGGGCGCGTGGTCTTCCTCGGCGGTTCGATCACGGCGGGTGGGGCTTGGCGGCAACACACCTGCGACTACCTCACGAAAAAATTCCCCGGGACGAAGTTTGAGTTCATCAACGCGGGTATCGGCTCGCTCGGTTCGGTGCCGCACGCATTTCGCCTGGAACGCGACGTGTTATCGCACGGGCCGGTCGATCTCCTGTTTCTCGAGGCGGCGGTGAACGACACATCAAACACCGCCGACCCCGCGCACATGCTCCGCGGAATTGAGGGCGTGGTGCGCCACGTGCGCACCGTGAGTCCGCGGACCGACATCGTTCAGCTTCACTTTGTCATGCCCGAGCACATCGCCGACTACAACGACGGCAAGGTGCCCGTATCGATCGCGCAGCACGAAAAGGTCGCAGTCGCCTATGGCAACCCGTCGCTGAATCTCTCGCGCGAAGTCACCGACCGGATCAACGCCGGAGAGTTTTCTTGGGACCAGGATTTCAAGAACCTCCATCCGTCGCCCTTTGGTCATCAACTCTACGCCCACAGCGTCGCGCGGCTGCTCAACGCGGCGTTTGCCCCGCCACTGTCCACGGCAGAAAAACCACACCCGCTGCCGCCGCCGGTGGATCCAAAGAGTTATTCTCGCGGACGTTTCGGCGACATCCGCGACGCGCGAAATATCCGGGGCTTCACGATCGAAAAATCATGGCGGCCTGCGGACAAAAAGGGTACGCGCGCGGGATTTGTGGATGTAGCGGCGCTCGTCGGCACCGAGCCGGGAGCGGAATTTGAATTCGGTTTCGAGGGCACGGGCTGCGGTCTCTTCATCACCGCCGGGCCGGATGCGGGGCGTCTGGAAGTCAGCGTCGACGGCGCACCGTATCGGTCGATCGAAACCTACACCCGCTGGAGCAGCTCGCTCCACTTACCCTGGGCTGTGATACTCGACGACCATTTGCCACCCGGCCGCCACGTCGCGAAAGTGCGGATTGCCCGCGACCAAAATCCCAAGGCCAACGGCACCGCTCTGCGTGTGTTCCATCTCCTCCTGAACTGATCGATGAAAACCCTCTCTCTTTTTCTTTGCCTCGTCTTGTGGCCGGCCGCGGCTTTTTCCGCCGCCGACAAATCTCTACGCGCGGGCGACGGAGTTCTTTTCTACGGCAACGCCATGATCGAGCGCCTGCTCGAGTCGGGTGACCTCGAAGCCCGCTTGCACCTCGCGCACCCCGACAAAAAACTCCGCATCCGCAGTCTCGCGTGGACGGGTGACGAAGTCGGCTACCGGCTCCGCCCCGAGGGCTACGTCGAGCACCTCAAAACGTTGCTCGCCGCCTGGCCCGCGCAGGTCGTCGTGCTCGGCTACGGTATGAACGAGTCCTTCGCCGGCGCCGCCGGCCTCGCCGCGTTTCGCTCCCAATATCAGGTCTATCTGCGCGAAATTACTCGGCTCCACCCCGGGGCCAAACTCGTGTTGCTCTCGCCGATCGCCGTCGAAGCGCGCAGCGCACCCAACGCCACCGAACGCAACCGCGACATCTCCCTTTACTCGCAGGCCATCGCCGAACTCGCGCGCGAGCTTGGGGCCACCTTCGTCGATCTTCTTGCCGCCAGCCGCGATGCCTACGCTCGCAGCGCCGAGCCGCTTACCACGCAGGGCGTCCATCTCAACGCCGCCGGCACCCGCACCATCAGTGCCACTATCGCGCAGTCACTCCTCGGCGACGCCGCGCCCACCGCAACGGAATCTCTCCGGCTCGCGGAGGTCGCCCGCGCCGCCGCGCTGAAACACACCTACGTCGCCGAGCTCGTTCGCCCCAAGAATGCCGCTCTCTACTATGGCGTCCGCAAACGTCCGGAGGAGAACGCTGCCGAACTCCCACGCTATCACCAACTCGTCGCACAGGCCGACGCCATCATCCACGAGCTCGCCGCCAACCCGACGAAGCGCTTCGCCGACTATTCCGCGCCTTCCCTTCCAGCGATGCCCGAGGGCAAGACGACTACGTATCGCTTCCCCGGTGGCACGGTCCGCTCGCCGGCCGAGATGCAACAGGAACTCGTGGTGCCCGACGGTTACGCTGTAAATCTCTTCGCCTCCGAAGAGCAGTTTCCCGAGCTGCGCAATCCCGTGCAATTGAGCTTCGACGCCCGCGGCCGCCTCTGGGTGGTCACGATGCCCTCGTTTCCGCACACCATTCCCGGCGAGCAACCGCACGACAAGATCCTCGTCCTCGAAGATACCGATCACGACGGTAAGGCGGACAAGTCCACCGTCTTCGCCGACGGCTTCGACGCGCTCGACGGCGTCGCTTTTCACGAGCGTGGCGTGATTGTTTCCGCGCAGCCGCGGCTGCTCGTGTTGAACGACACCGATGGTGACGGCCGCGCCGACACGCGCACCGAACTCCTGCGCGGGATCGACGTCACGGATTCGCACCACGGCGGCATGGTCACCAGCGACCCGCTCGGCCACCTCCTCTTTTCCGACGGCGTGTTTCACCGCTCGCAGTTCGAGACGCCCTTCGGCGTCGTGCGCGGCATCGACTCCTCGACCTATCGCCTCAACCCCGCTACCGGGCGCATCAACACCGAGTGGCAAAGCATGACGCCCAACCCGTGGAAGGTGTCGTTCGACCGCTACGGAAATAGTTTCCAACGCTACGGCGGCGGCCACGTGCTCGAGGGTGTTCCGCTCACGTGGACTCCGCTCGGCGTCTATCATCCCTACGGCAATGCCACCGTACTCAACTACGCGAAGGGCTCGGCCCTCAGTGTGATCTCCAGTCCCAATTTCCCCGACGCCTTTCAACAGGGCGTCGCCTCCGCCTCGCTCCTCGGAAGCTACATCGTGTCGCTCTCAGCCGTGAAGGCGGATGCCGGCCCGCTCGTCGCGACCGATCGCCTCGATGTGCTCAGCTCGAAAAACAGCACGTTTCGCCCCGTCGACGTGGAGTTCGGTTTCGACGGCGCGCTCTACGTGTCCGATTTCTCCAGTCTGATCATCGGGCACGCCCAACATGCCATGCGCGATCCGCAGTGGAACCACGTGCGTGGTCGCATCTGGCGCGTCGTCCACACGGGCAAACCGCTCGTGAAAGACTGGCCGAAGATCGAGGGCGCGCCGACCGCCGCGTTGCTGGCGCTGCTGGCCCACCCGCAGAACATTGTCCGCCACCACGCGCGCATTCAGCTCCGCAAACTTGGCACCGCCGCCGTGCCCACCGTCGAAGCGTGGGTCGCTACGCAGGCGCGCACGCAGCCCTCGTTCGACCAAACCCAGCTTGAAGCCTCGTGGGTTCTCGCTGCCGCAGGCAAAGTCCAACCCGCGTGGATCTCCAACCTTGCCTCCTCCGAGGATCCGTTGATGCGCGCGGCTGCCGCGCAGCTCGTGCGCTTGACCGTCGACCACTTGCCCGACGCGGTGGCGCGTCTTTCGCAGGCTGCCGGCGATCCGCATCCGCGCGTGCGCATGGCCGCGATCAACGCGGTCGCGCACTTGCGCCCGACGCGCCCGGGATTCGACGCGGTCGTCGCGCACCTCCACCCGACCGAACCCGCGGTGCAGCAGATGTTGACCGATCTCCGGGCCGGCACCCAGCCGCGCAAGGGGCGCTCGGTTCCGGTGCTGGAAGTTTCCCCGGCCACGCGCGTCGACCACTGGCTTACGCTTGCTTCGACTGGCGCCAGCGAACCTACGCCCGCGCTGAAAGGCGCGGCCAAACAGAAAGGCAAAGCTGCCGTCAGCTTGGACGGCTCCTACCGCACGTTCATCGACGTCACCACACCGCAGACCGCCGTGCTCAGCGTTAAGCACGGCTACCTCGACATCTCCGCCAACGGCATCCAACTCGCCTCCGCCGACAGCCCCTACAGCTCGGAACAGCAAGTGGCGTTTGAACTGCAGCCCGGACTCAACACCTTGGAAATTACCTATCGGCGCCTGCGCAATCCGCCACCGCCAGTGTTCGTTTACGATGCGCTCGGGCAACCGCTCACCGGCGCCCGATTCGCCGCCGACGCCGCCGCACTTAAAACTTTCGCGGCCGCTTGGGAAAAAGCCCACGCCGCCGATGCGAACGCTCTGCGCGTCCAAGCCGTGCCGAACCAGATGCAATTCGCGCCTCGTGAACTCCGCGTCAAAGCCGGCCAGCCCGTGCGAATCGTTTTTGAGAACCCCGACTCGATGCCGCACAATCTCGTCCTTGTGGCCATCGGCGCCGATGAGGAGATTGGCTTACTCGCGGATCAAATGGCGAGCGATCCCACCGGCCTCGCCAAGCACTTCATCCCGGCCTCGCCAAAAGTCCTCCACGCGACGCCGCTCATTAATCCCAACGCTCGGGCCGAGCTCGTGTTTATCGCGCCCACTCAACCCGGACGCTATCCCTACCTCTGCACGTTCCCCGGCCACTGGCGCATCATGAGCGGCGTTCTGATCGTGGAGTAAACGGCTGCACCAACGACCAGTTTGCTCCACCGGTCCAGACCTTCGCCCAGTCGACGGGGACGCCTTACCCAATGAAATTCCTCTTGTTTGGCCGGTCGATCACGCCCGTGGTCGGCACTCCTTTTTGGAGGAGCTTTGCTCGTCAACCCCGTCCGCGCGGAACCGGGTTCTTCTGCCACCATTACCACCTTTGCGCGCGCCGCCAAGATGGCCGCTGGCTGGTTCGAGGCACTGCCTCCGCTCCTTTCCCCACCCCCATGAACGCTCTCCGCCTAGCCATGCTGTCTGCCCTTGCCGCCACCGGGCTTTTCGCCGCCGAACCGGCGCCCCGGCCTGTCGCCCTCCGCTCCGCCCTCGCCAGTTCCACCTACGGCGAGTTCACCGCCGCGAACGCCATCGATGGCGTCAGCAGCGATTCGTCGCGCTGGACGAGCGGCCGCACTCCCGCCGGCCCATGGTGGCTCGAGGTTGAACTCAGCGAAACCACCTCGCTCCTCGGTGTCCATGTGCACACCGGCCTCAACGCCGCCACCGCCGTGCGCGGCCTCACCGTTCAATTCCGGCGCGACGGCCAGTGGGTCGACATCCCGTCCGCCACGGTCGTCAACAACCAGGCCACCGCGCTCGCGCTCGCATTCGACGACGCCGTCGTCGTGCGCACCGATCGCCTGCGCCTATGGATTACCGCCACGCCCGATGGTTACGCGCGCATCTCCGAAGTCGTCGTCTGGCCTGCCAGCGTGCGCACCCTTCCGCCTTTGCCGCCGGCCGGTGCCGCCCTCGGCGCCTCGATCGCTGCTGCCGAAAAGATCCCGGCGATTTATCTCAACCAAAGCGGCTTCAACCTCGGAAAATCAAAACGGTTCACCGCCCCCACGCTGCCCGACGGCACTTTGTTCGAAGTGCGCGCGGCCACCGGCGGCGCCGCGCTTTTCTCAGGCAAGCTCCTCGGACACATCGGTGACTTCACCGCGTTCGAACCCGCGAACGACTCGCGCGAGTTCGTCGTCGTGGCCGGCCCGCACACGTCGCCACCGTTTCGCATCGGCCAGTGGTGGCTCGAACGCGTGACCTACCAGAACGCGATTAACTTCATGGTCGATAGCCGTCACTACGTCGGCAACCACCGCCCGGTTTGCCGTGGCTCATTCGGCTGGCGCGATGACCACCACTTCGGTTGGGAGCTCCACTCCCTTGTCCCGCAGTTTCTTTCCCACCCCTCCGCTTACACGCGGATGCCGCGTCAGATCACCTACGAGGCTCCGGCCGATCCCAAACTCTGGGGCGCGCTCACGCCTTACCGCGCCGACATCCCTGACCTCGTAAAACTCATCCACTGGGGCGCCGACATCATCGTCACCCAGCGCCTCGACCACGAACACCTCAAGGCCCAACTCGCCTACTTCCTCTATGCGTGGCCGTGGCTGAAGGACTATCTGCCGGAGCAAAACTACACCGCCGTACGAGACTACGCCTTTGCCACCTGGACCACGCCCACCGCCGACCTCACTTACCCCTACGACGAAAGTCCCGAACACGATCTCCTCGCGCTCAAGACCAAGCTCGGCACCACCAAGGGCGCGCTCCCGCCCGGTTTCTCGGTTGAGCCAAATCTCCTCCTCCACGAAGTCGCCCGCCGCGAGGGCCGGGCCGATGCAGACCGCTATCTTAACGCCGCCCTACGCCAGACCGAATGGCTGGTCACGAACCTCGACTGGAACGACCCGCTCACCACCAAGGGCCAGCGCATGAGCGAGTGGCTCACGCTCACGGGCCTCACGCACGTTCTCCGCGCCTACCCCGACCGCGCACCCGCCGGCCTCGCCGCGAAAATCGATGCGTGGGCGCAGGTCGCGATCCGCCGCTCCGCCAATCTGTGGGATTTCCGCAAACTCACCGACGGCGACGGTTGGACCCCGATGGGTGACAAGCCGACCATGTGGAATGAGCCCGGCAACGTCGTCGGCCTGCCCGCCGCGCTGCTCGCGGCTCGTCCCTTCATTCGCGACGCCGCCACGCGCACGCGCCTCGGCGAACTCGCCACCTCGCACTTCGACGCGATGTTCGGCCGCAATCCCGCCGGCCGTCACTTTTCCTACGACGCTCCGCGCGAAATCGAAGGCGTCGAACACGGCTGGTATGGCTTCCACAAGGGCGGCATCGGCCAACTCGAAAAGGCCCGCTTCGTGATCGATGGCAGTCCGAAGAACCAGCACTTCCCCTACAATCCGCAGGTCGGAAACATCGGTTGGACCGAGGGCTGGGTCACGTTCAACACCGCCTTCAATGTTTCCTTGGCCTACCTCGCCCACGCTGAGATTTCACTCAACCTGCACCGCGACGGCGACGAAATCGTCGTGCAACTCACCGCACCGCTGAACTTCGACTACGCAAAAGTCGAAACCGCCGAGGTGGTTGTCACCACCACCACTGGCGCGACCGGAAAACTCCTCGTCACCGAAGACACGCCCAACGCCCGCACGTTCAGTGGTCGCCTCCGCGCACCGCGCAGCGCCGCTACCGCCGTCGAGGTGTCTTACGGCTTCGGCTACCTCGCGCACCGCGCCCAACTCTCACCATGACAATGCTGCAGTTCTTTCGCTGTCTGCTCCTTGGCGTGATTTTTCCGCTCGCGCTCGCCCGCGGCGCCGAGCTGACGGAATTTCACGTACGCGGCGGCTTGCCGAATGTCGCCGCCAAGATCGCACGCGGTGAAGAGGTGCGCGTGGCGTTTCTCGGCGGGAGCATTACCGCCGCAGCGGGTTGGCGGCCGATGACGTTGACGACGTTTCAGCGCGCCTACCCGAAGACAAAATTCACCGAGATCAACGCCGCCGTCTCCGGCACCGGCTCCGATTACGGCGCGCCGCGCCTGCAACGCGATGTGCTGCGCCACCGGCCCGATCTGCTCTTCGTGGAATTCGCCGTCAACGACGGCTCCGGTTCACCCCGCGTCGAAGCGCGCATGGACGGCATCGTCCGCCAGACGTGGGCGGCGACTCCGCACACCGACGTCTGTTTTGTCTACACCGTTTCGGACGGAATGTTAAAGGACCTGCTCGCCGGCAGCTATCAGAGCACCGCGCGCTCGATGGAGAACGTCGCCGCGCACTACGCCATTCCGAGTTTCAATTTCGGCGTCGAGATCGCGCGGCGCATCATGGCCGCGACGCTCGTCATGACGGCGCCTGAAAGTGTGAAAGCCGATGCCGAGGGCCGCGATGCGCAGGGCCGCCTGATTTTCACCCGCGACAAGACGCATCCGACCGACGCCGGCCACCGCGTTTACGCCGCCCGGCTGGCGCTAGCGCTGCCGCAGTTCCTCCGCGCGGGCGCCGCCGGTCCGCACGCGCTGGCGACGCCGCTCTCGACTGAAAATTGGCAACGCGCACGGATCGTCAGCGTCACCGAGACGGACCACGACAGCCAGTGGCAACCGGTTCCGCCGCATGATGTGCACGTCACCACCCAAAGCGGACAAAATATGGTGCCACCGACTTGGGTCACAATGGAGCCGGGCGCGAAGATTGCGTTTCGTTTCAAAGGCACCGCGCTGGGCATCGTCGGTTTGAAAGGCCCCGAGAACGGCCAGTTCCGCGTGACGATCGACGATCTGCCGCCGGAGACGGGCACGCTCTTCGACCGTTATTCGACTCCTGGACGCTTCGTCCTCGCCCGGTGGTTTTTCTCGAAGCCGCTCGCCGACACCGAGCATCGCGTGACCCTCGAATTGCTCGCCACCCAGATCGACAAGGCCGCAATTATGGCCAAAGCCGGCAAGCCCATCACCGACCCGAAGCCCTACGCCGCGCACGGACTTTACCTCAGCGGCTTTCTCGTCGTCGGCGAGCCCGTCGGCACGAAGCCACCTTAGCCCGAGCGCGCCGAAGGCATGACCGCGGCGGGCTGATATGGTCGACGGGCTCGGCGCTCAGCGTCTCACGTGCGCCAGAGTTTGCACTGAAGCCCGCCCCGGCCCCATGGCCCACATCGGCCCGCGAAAGGAAATTGACCAATGCGCGCCAGTCGGACCCCGCAGGCTTCCGGGTCAGTTTTCACGGGTGAACGATTTCACCATCGCAACGTTTGCGGACCGTTCTCGGATACTCTTCGAAATTACCCCCCGACCCAGGCCACATCTACCCGGTGTGACCGACAACCATAACCCTGCGCTCGTCATTCGTTCCATGCAACCCGACCCTCGTCATCTGTTCACCGCCGCGCTGCTCGCGCCGCTCGCCCTCATTGCCCAGCCGGCGTCGCCACCCTCCGTCCCGCCGCCCTCGGAGGTGCTCGTGCTTTCCGCCTTCGAGGTGCGCAGCGCCAAGGACTCCGGCTACCGCGTGCAAAACTCCGTCGCGACCACCGGCGTCGCCCAAGCCCTGATGGATACGCCGCTGCCGATCACCGTGATCACGGGCGAGTTTCTCCGCGACACCGGCAAGAGCGGTTTCCTCGGCGCACTCTCCTACGTCAGCTCCGTCGCTCTGGACGATAACGCTCCCAACGGCAATTTTTCCCCCGGCGCCGGGCGTGGCAATGGCCAGGGAAATTCCACCCGTTTCCGCGGCCAGCCTTACAACGGCACGTTCCGCAACGGCCTCCGCCAATTCTACGGTTTCGACACCGAAAACGTCGACCGCATCGAGGTCGCCAAGGGCCCCATGGCCGTGTTCATCGGCGGCGCCACCATCGGCGGCGAGGTCAACAACGTCACCAAGAAGCCTCTCTTCGCCCGACAAGAAGAGGCCACCGTGCGCATCGGCTCGCATGACACTTACAAGGCCTCCGTCGATCTCACCGGCCCCATCAACCGCGACAAAACCCTCGCCTATCGCGTGATCCTCTCACATCGCGACGGCAACCAGTGGCAGCAGCACTCGCATTCGACGACGACGTTCATCAATCCGCAGTTGCTCTGGCAGCCCTCGGCCAAGTTCCGCACCGGGATCGAGGTCGTCTACCGCACCAGCACCGGCAACGCCGTCTCCCAGCCGCAGCCTGCGTCGCAAAATTACCAAAACGCCTTCGATAACCCCGACCAGTCCCTGCTCAATCTCGGACGGCTGCGCACCGGCGCCCTCGCCGGCGTGCCGTTCACCAAGGCCGAGTATCAAAGCCGCATCGGCTACGGCGGCTTCGGCCAGTGGCGCACCGATATCCTCAACACCACGGGCAAATGGACCTCCCTCGGCGTCGGTGAGACCCTGCAGGAAGGCAACGCTCCCGGCGGCCGCTCCTACAATTATTTCGGGCCCAACGCCAAATTCTCCGAGCCCGCCACCATCGTCGAGAGCGACTCCACCTTCGCCGCGACCGATTGGTTCAACGCCTCGTTGCTGGGCCGCTACACCAAAGCCCGTCTCAACTACGATCTCTACAGCTTCGGCACCCGGCTCCAACCCGCCGGTTACTACCAAAACAACAATTTCTCCGCCAACCGCACCAAGGTCGAGAACCGCGACGTGAAGTTCCAAGGCGTCTTCAAGAAAGACTTGTGGCGCTCCCGCAACACGCTGCTGATCGGCGCCCAATACGGCGACCAGGAACAGACCGTCGAAAACGCCGTGCTCAACTACGCCGCCTATCCGCTTTCGGTTCCCGCCTCCCCGCGCGTGGTTCCCGACACCGTCAACACCGGCCGCATCCCCGCCACCCTCACCGGTGCCAATGCTTGGATTTACTGGGATCCCCGCGTGCACGCGTTCCCCGACAACCGCCTCATCACCACCTGGCCCTCCGCCGTCCAGCCCGCCGGCATCCGCACCGCCGACTACAGCAAGAGCATCACGCGCGCCGAGTTCGCCGCCTTCAGCACGAGCTGGTTCGACGACCGCATCACGCTCACCGCCGGCAAACGCTACAGCTGGGGTTACGCCGTCAATGGCGGCGTTGATCGGGACGGTGCCGTCCTCCCCGGCGCCGTCGCTACGGCCAACGTCAAGACGGACAACCATACGGTCGGCGCCGTCGTCCGCATCGTCCGCGGGCTCAACCTCTACGCCAGCCAGAACCAGGGCGAGACCGCCCGCGTCGGCGCCAGCAAGGTGAGCCGCGTCTCGTTCGCCCCCGCGTCGGTTCCAGCGGACATCGTCACTCCCGCCGAGCAGGCGGCCAACCCGGTGCCCAACGACATCGGCAAGGGCAAGGAAATCGGCCTGAAATTTGAACTCTTCAACCGCAAGCTCACCGGCTCTTTCGGTTGGTTCAACCTCACCCGCGGCAACATCCTGATCACCGACATCAACCGGAATTCCGCCGATCCCCGAAACCGCGGCACCGAGTCCGACCTCAACCCCGCCACCTCCAACCCCGCCGTGCGCGCCTCCGTCAACTGGTCCACCACCATCGACGGCAACACCACCGAGGGCTACGAGACCGACTGGGTTTGGACTCCGATCCCGTCCTACTCGCTCGTGCTCGGCGCCAGCCACCTCTACAAGAACAAGCCCACGGTCAATAAACTGCCCACCAACGACGTCGCCCTCGACATCAACTACTGGCTCTTGAAGGACCGTCCGTTGCCCAACTCGCCCGACAACATCGTGCGCCTCTTCCAACGCTACGCCTTCCTCGAGGGCGCGCTCAAGGGCGCCTCCGTCGGATTCGGCACGCGCTACCAAAGCTCGCAACACCCCGCCTCCGACAACACCGCCTGGGGCTTGATCTTCCCCAGTTACACGGTGTTCGACCTCACACTCGGCTACGCCACCAAGGTCCGCGGCCGCGTCGTCGATTTCCAACTTCAAGTCGATAACCTCCGCAACCAGACCTACTACACCGGCAACCGGGTCTATGGCGCGCCGCGTGAGTTCACGCTCTCGGCGACGACCAAGTTCTAATCAGCCTCGCTCGTTTTATCCGGCGGGCTGGCCTTCGGCTAGCCCGCCGTTTTTCTGTCCGCACCCGTCCGATCTTCTCCCCCATGAAACTTCGCCCCTTTGTTTGCGGCCTCGCCGCGTGGATCGCCCTCGCCGCTTTCCCGCTCCGTGCCGCCGACGCCACCGTTTCGCCCGCAACCGCCGTCGCCCCGCCCGTTGAGGCGCCGCTGTCCCTCGACGGCATCTGGGCCTTCACCATCGATCCGGCCCTCGCCGCGGCACCCGGCGTCGCCGGCTGGGATCGCCTGACCGTCCCGGGCAACTGGGATACCGTCAACGCCTACGCCCAACACATCGGCGCCGCGTGGTATCGCCGCGAGTTCGCCGTGCCTCCCGCCTGGACCGGCCGCCGCGTGCGGCTCAATTTCCACGCCGTCTACGAATCGGCCGAGGTTTTTCTCAATGGCGTCTCCCTCGGCCGCCACGACGGGGGTTATCTGCCGTTCGATTTCGACATCACCGACCGGGTGCGCCGCGACGCGCCCAACGTCGTCACCGTCCGCGCCGACAACACCTTTCGCCGCGGTGCCTGGTGGGCTTGGGGCGGCATCAGCCGCAAGGTCACCCTGACTTCGCACCACGCCGTGCGGCTCGTGCGGCAACACGTCCGCGCCGAGCCCGACCTCGCCGCCCGCACCGCCGAGATTTTCATCGAGTATAAACTGGAAAACGCCGCCGCCGCTCCCGCCGCTGTCCGCCTCGCCACCGAGGTTCCGGGCGTCGGCCGCGTCGAGACCGCGGTCAGCGTCCCCGCCGCCGGCACCACTCTCGCCCGCGCCCGGCTCACCGTGCCCACCGCCGCCCTGCGGCTCTGGCATTTCGACCACCCAGAACTTTATGCCCTTTCTACCGCGATCTCCCTCGCGCCGACCGACCCGACCCCTGCCACCCACCGCACCCGCTTTGGCATCCGCCGCGTTGAAATCAAACCCGACGGCCTTTACCTCAACGGCGAGAGGGTCCGCTTGGTCGGCTTCAACCGCGTCCATGACCACCGCGCCTACGGCAACACCGAGCCCGAGCACTTGGTCCGCCTCGATGTCGATCTCATGAAACGCTACGGCGGTAATTTCATGCGGATCATGCACGCCCCCAGCTCGCCCAACCTCCTCGATTATCTCGACGAAAAGGGCGTCATGATCTTCGCCGAGATTCCCGTTTGGGGCCAAGGCGACCCCAATGTCGTCGCCGACAATCCGCGCACCAAACTCTGGCTCCGCGAGATGATCGAGCGCGACTACAACCACCCTTCGATCGTCGGTTGGAGCCCCGGCAACGAGCTCCTGCAACACCGCCCCTACGTGAAATCCATGATCGACTACGCCCGTCGCGAACTCGATCCGCACCGGCTCCACGCCTACGTCAGCTTCACCGGTGGCCGGAGCGACTACGGCCCCGCCAACGATCCCATCACGGATTCCGATCTCATTTTCGAAAACACCTACGGCGGCGATCCGGGCCTGGTGGTGGCGACCCTCACCGCCAAATGGCCCGGACGCCCGATCTTCCTCTCGGAATTCGGCACGCGCCAATTCGGAGAATCACCCACCTCCCGCATCCCCGGGCTCGACGAGCGTTGGTCCACGCTCGCCGGTTTTCCCCACCTTATCGGCGTCGCACTTTGGACGTTCAACGACTACCGCAGCGACTACGCCGGCTCCGAGCCGGGGCAACTTCGTTCGTGGGGCATCGTCGACCAATGGCGGCAACCGAAAGATGCCGCCCGCGACGTCGCCCGGCTCCACAGCCCCGTCCGGGGCCTGCGCGCCTTCGGCACCACGGCGACCCTCTCGCCCCGCCGTACCGACGAGTTTCCCTCCTTCACCCTCCGCGGCTACCACCTGCTCTGGGAGTGGCGCGCCCGCAACGGCACGACGCTGGGCGGCGGTGTTCGCGCGTTGCCCGACATCACCCCGGGCACCGCCGATCTTAAATTTGAACTCGCCGGCCAGCCCTCCGGCCCGTTCGACCACCTTGTCGTCACCCTCGTCGGTCCCACCGGTTACGTCGCGCACGAGTTCGCTACCCAGAGCAACAGCAACCTTGCCCCCATTCCCGCTCCCACCGCCTCGTCCGCGCCCAGGATCATCCGCGCTTATCCGATCACGGGCGGCTTCTGGATCGCCTATTCCCAACAGCCCGACGACACCACCTTCGCCCTCGAATACGGCACCGCTCCCGGCCGCTACACCGAGAAGCTCACCGTCACCATGAAGGGCGCCACCGCCGTGCGCGGCCTCGTTGACGGCACTACCTCCTACGGTCGGCTACGTCGCGAACCCACCGGCCGCGCACCCGGTGCGTGGTCGGCCGAGTTCACCGTCACTCCCGACGGCGGCCGGCCGCCGGCTGCACCCGTCATTCTCGGCGTCGTGCGCAGTGCGGCTCTCGTCGCCGTGCGCCTCGCGCCCGTCGAGAAAGCCACCGCCTACCGCCTGAGTTGGGGCCCCACCGCAGCCGATTCGCTGCTCGTAAACGCCGCCGCGCCCGGCCCCGTGATCATCAAGGCGCCCGCCGCCGCCGCCAATTTCACGGCCACGGCGATCAACGCTCACGGCGAGTCCACCCCGTCGTTGCCTGCCTCCCTGCCTGCGCTCGTCCCATGAAAACCATCGCGCCGCTGCACCGGTGGATCGTTGCGCTCTGCTTCGGTGCGTCGCTCGCCGTCGCCGCCGCGCCGCCGCCCAACATCGTCTGGATCATCGCCGACGACATGTCGCCCGACACCGCCGCCTACGGCCTGCGCGACGTCAAAACCCCGCACCTCGACCGGCTCGCCGCCGAGGGGCGGCGCTACACCCGCGCTTACGCGACCGCCCCGGTCTGCAGTTCATCGCGCTCGGCGTTTATTCTCGGTACCTCGCAGATCATCACCGGCCTTCACGCCCACGACGTCGAGCGTCCGCAACCGCTGCCCCCGCCCTATCGCCACCTCCCCGAGCTGCTCCGCGAGGCCGGCTGGTTCGTCACCAACGCCGCCGCACCCGGCGCCATGCGCAACGGCCGGGTCATCACCAAAGCCAAGACCCATTACAATTTCGCCCACGATCCCGCGCAGATGTTTGACGGCAACGACTGGCGTCAGCGTCGCCCCGGCCAGCCTTTTTTCGCCCAGTTCCAGATCACCGAGCCCCACCGCCCGTTCCCCATCCCGGCGACCTACGACACCGCCGCGCTCGCCGCCCTGAAACTCCCGCCCAATTACCCCGAGCACCCGTTGCTGCGCCGCGACTGGTATGCCTACCAACGCAGCGTTGAAACCGTTGACCAGCGCGTCGGCGCCATCCTCGCCCAACTCGAAGCCGCCGGCGTGCTTGAGAACACCTTGGTGTTTTTCTTCGCCGACCACGGCCGCCCCATGCCTTGGGGCAAACAGTGGCTCACCGTCGAGGGGCTGCAGGTCCCGCTCCTCGTCCGCGGCCCGGGTCTCACGCCGGGCAGCGTGGAGTCCCGCCTCGTCAGCCTCATCGATCTCGCCCCCACCGCGCTCGCCCGCGCCGGTCTGCCCGTGCCGGCGTGGATGGATGGCCGTCCGCTCCTCGACGCCAACTTTCCCGAGCGCGCGCAGATTTTCGCCGCCCGCGACCGTTGCGGCGACGCTTACGACCGCATACGTGCGGTGATCACGCCCGACCACCTGCTCGTCCGGAATTTCTTCCCTGAGATTTCCCACCTCAACTGGTCCGGCTACAAAGAAGACAGTTACCCTGGCCTGCCGCTCCTCCGGGTTCTCCACTCCGACGGAAAACTCGACGCCCTTCAGGACCTTTGGTGTCAGCCTACCCGCGCCGTCATCGAGCTTTACGATCTCGCCCGCGACCCCGCCGGCCTCCACGACGTCGCCACCGCGCCCGCCCAGCATGCAAACGTCGCCACGCTTCGCCGCGCCCTCGACGAGTGGATAATTTCAACCGGCGACCGCGGCGCCCTCCCGGATCCCGCCACCGAGCCGACCAAAGCCGACATCCAGCAATCCAAACGCGCCGACTACCAACGCAAGTGGCAAGCCCGCCTCCGCCAAGCCGAGCCCACCGATCTCGAGCGCCTCGCGTGGTGGGAGCAGTCTTACGGCCTACGTCCGGCGACGCTCGCGCCCTGATCTCTTTTGACGGGCCGCGACTTTCGCGGGTGTGGGATCGGCCCGGAGCTCGCGGCGTTCGCGACGACGGGCGCTTTCGGCACATCGGCGCGCCGCAGCACCGGCTCCACCCACCGGCCGGGAAATAGCAGCATCCGCGGCCACGCGGGCGCGCCAGTCTCGTTGCTGTTGAGCTGGCTCACGACCAAATCCACAGCGTTGGCCGCCACCATGTCGTAGGATTGGTCGACCCCGCCGATCTCCGGCGACGACGGCAACCAGTGTAAATTGAAGACCGGCAGATGCGCCGATCCATCGACGTTCATCGCCCGAAACTGTTCGAAGGTGGCGTGGTCGCTCACCACGATTGCATCGGGCCGGTTCTCCTCGATCAGGCGGGCCAAGGCGCGACGATCCTCGGGCAGGCCCACCCGCAACAACTCCGCCGCCGCCGCGCGGTTCGGATGAAACACCGAAAACGCCGCCTCCCACGCGCGCCGGGCCCGCTCGTTGACCCCGGCTTCGATGATCGCCATCGGCCGGCGGCAACCCGCGGCGGCCAGCTTCTCGAGCGTCAGGCGCATCGCGAGGTAGTGGTGGTGTCCGGCGTGGTGAAGCTCGGGACTCCAGCGGGCGCTGCCGATCACGGCAGGCGAGAAACAGTTCCACTCCAAATCCAGCGTCACCTCGGCTTCATGGATCACCGGCGACAACAGCACGCCCACGATTCCCCGCGACTTTATCACCTGCGACAGGCGCCGGTCGGTCATGCCGCGTTCCGCCGTCCAGAATTGCTCCAGCCCATAACCCAACGCCTCCGCCCGCGCCTTCGCCCCCAGAAACACGCGTTGCAGGAACAGGTCCTTCGCCGACTCGGCCCGCGACGTGTGCACCCAGACAAAGGCGATGCGTTCTCCCGCCGCGACGGGCCGCGAGTTGCGGATGTGCGACATCAAGGCCGAGAAACGGGGATTTGGCCGGTAGCCCAGCCGCGCGGCGACTTTCTGCACCAGCATCCGCGTCTCCGGCCGGATGCGGGTATCGTCCCGCAGCGCATAGGAAACCGTCGCGAGACTGCAGTCGGCGGCACGGGCGATTTGTTGCAGGGTGATCACGGCAGAGCGGAGACGGTCGCTTAGGCCAATCGCGCGTCCCTCCGAAGGCAATCCCTCGAATTGAACGGTTTCAAAGAGAGGAGGGTAGCCGCTTTCTTGGCATCGACTAATCCTCCCATCTGTCCCCACCCCGTAGATCAGCGTAACCCACGTCCGCCGTAAGCAGCCATCCCTCTGCGCGACCCATCTGATGCGAAACCTAAATTTTATCACCCGGATCGCCGGAGTATCTTTGCCGGTACTGGCGCTGGCTCAGCCGCAACCGACTATCCCCGCCGTCGCCGACGTGAGCGTTTATGGCGGCACGGCGTCCGGCGTGATGGCGGCGGTCGCCGCCACGCGGGAAGGTAAATGCGTCATCGTCCCGGTGGTGAGATGAAAAGCGCCTCCCGATGAAAAGAACCACTTACCGGCCGCCCCTTCCACTCTGGCTCTCATGAAATTCCCCTCCTCCCTCACCCGCTTGCTTCCGCTCGGACTGCTCGCGTGCACTCTCATGGGCATCCCCGCCAGCGCCCAGGCGCCCGCGAAAGATAGCTCGAACACCCTTTGGTATAAGTCACCGGCCCGCGAATGGGAGGAGGCGCTGCCCGTGGGCAACGGCCGGTTAGGCGCGATGGTCTGGGGCGGAATCGAACGGGAAAAAATCAGCCTCAACGAGGAGACGATCTGGGCCGCGACCAAGTCTCCCGAGACCACGCTCTCCTCGGAATTCGTCCACGTGAACAAACGGAAGCGCCAACTCGCGCTCGAGGGGAAATACGATCAGGTCCGCAAGGTCACCGTCGAGAACGCCGGCATCCCGTCCGACGCGACGATCACCAAGAAAACCGTCGAGGGCAGTTTCCGTGGCGAGATCTACAACCCGCTCGCGGATCTCTATCTCCACTTTGGCTCGACCGAGTCGATCCCGCGCGACTATCGGCGCGAACTCGATCTTCATACCGCGGTCTCGACCGTCCGCTACACCATCGACGGCGTGACCTACAAACGGGAGACGTTCACCAGCTTTCCAGACCAGGTCATCGTGGTCAGAATCTCGGCCGACCAGCCCGGGAAAATCTCCTTCTCCAGCCGCATGCATCGCCGCGAGAACACCGACGGCGACGAGTATCGCTGGCACCCGAGCGTCGAATCCCGGTTCTTCAAAGATTTGCCGCCGCCCGGGCAGCCCGTCGTCACCGTGCTGGGGCCCGATCATTTCAGCTTCAACGGAGCCACGGCGCCGGCGAGCGTCCGATTTTCCGCCCACTTTAAACTGGTGGCGAAGAACGGCGAGGTCAGCGCGCTCCCGGCCGGTTTTAGGGTGAAGGCTGCCGACGAGGCCCTCATTTTGATCACCGCCGCGACGGATTTCAAAGGCGAGGATCCCGACCGGCAGGCGGCCGCCCAGCTGAAGCGACTGGCGGGCGTCTCTTACGGAGAACTCTTGCAGCGCCACCTGAACGACTACCAACCGCTGTTCAACCGGGTTGATTTTTCCCTGGAAAAGGGCCCTGCGTCCCACCTTCCGACCGACAAGCGCGTGCAGGCTTTTCAGCGCGGGGTGACGGATGCCCGCCTGCGTGGGGCGCCCCGGGACAGCGACCTCTTCAAGCTGCTCTTCAACTTCGGCCGCTACCTCATGATCGCGAGTTCGCGCGAAGGCACGCTCCCGCCGGCGTTGCAGGGAATCTGGAACGATTCGCTGCTGCCGCCGTGGAAGGGACATCACACCAGCGACATCAATGTGGAGATGAACTACTGGGCGGCGGATGTGACCAACCACCCTGAGGCGCACCGGGTGCTGCTCGATTTCTTCCCGCCCCGCTTGGCGGAGGTGAAGCCTTACGCCGAGGTCAACTACGGCGCGCGGGGGGTCACGTTTGGCGGCATGTCCCAATGGGGTCTGCGGGCCAGCCAATCCGGGGACTGGACCTCGTTCCCGGGCTGGATCGCGCAGCACTATTGGGAACACTATTTGTTCACGCAGGACCGGGAGTATCTCCGCAAGGTCGCTTACCCCTACATGAAAGAGGTGGCGCTGTTTTATCTGGATAACCTCTTCGAGTATCCGGGCCGAAACTATCTGGTTCACGGCCTGCCGGAGTATTCCCCGGAAAATACGTTCACCTACCGTGAGAATGGCGTGGCCAAGCCGGGCTCAGCCTCCTTGGGGACAACCATGTCGCGCGCGATCATTGGCGAGCTGTTCGCAAACACCGTGCAGGCGTCGGCGATCCTCGGCGTCGATGCCCCGCTCGCGGCGGATTTCCAGGCGGCGCGGTCGCGGTTGTCGCCGTTCAAAATCGGCCGGCACGGGCACCTCCAGGAATGGCTGGAGGATTTTGAAGAGCCCGAGCCGCACCACCGGCACCTGTCCCATTTGCATCCGGTTTATCCGGGATACGAAATTACCCGGACGTCCAATCCCGCCCTGTTCGAGGCGGCCCGCACGTCACAGCAGCGCCGGCTCGCGCAGGACAGCATGCTGACCGGCTGGTCAAATGCCTGGCACCTGTGCCTCGCGGCCCGGTTCGGCGATGCCAAGCTGGCCACGGAGCTGCTCGACTCCTTCGCGTCAAAATTCCTGCTCGGGAATCTGTTCAGCACGCACTCGCGCCAAGGCGGAAGCACCTTGTGTTTCCAGATCGACGGAAACTTCGGCGTGGTCGCCGGCATGGCCGAACTACTCCTGCAAAGCCATGACAACGGCATCCACCTGCTCCCGGCCAAACCGGAAACGTGGCGCACGGGCCACATCAAGGGATTGCGCGCCCGCGGCGCCTTCCTCGTGGATATCCATTGGAAGAACGGCGTGCTGCTGAAAGCGGCAGTGACCTCCCTCGTCGGTGGGCGGTGCAAGGTCCGCTATGGCGAGCACGTCATCGAGTTCGATACCGTCGCGAAGGGCACCTACGCGCTCGATGGGTCGCTGAAACTGACCGCGAACTGACCCATCCGTCACCAAAACTTCGGCGCTCCGTCCCTCCGCTTCCCATGAAACTATTCCCCCGCCTCACGCACCTGCTGCCCATCGTCCTCGTGTGCTGCGGTCTGCCGTTGGCCGGTGCCGCGCCATCTGCCAATCCCTTCAACGAGTCGCTGGCGCTGGTCTTCGCCGACGAGTTCGAAGGCACGCGCCTTGATCCGGCCGTGTGGGAATCGCAATCCTACGACAAGGGTCTCTCGCGCGACACGGCGCGTGGGCCGGACAATCTCGAGGTGCGCGACGGCGAGCTGCGGCTGCACGTGCGCAAGGAGGAGCGCGCGTCGGGCCAGCGCCGGTCGAAGTGGACCGCCGGTTTTGTCTACACGCGCGCCACGATCGAGAACAACACGCTCATCGAGGTCCGCTTCAAACCCGGTCAGGCTACGGGCGTGAACAACGCGTTTTGGATGACGTGCATCGAAGGCAAGCGCGACGGTATCGGCGACCGCTACGAGATCGACATCGTCGAGACGCGGCAGGACGCGCGCGCCTCCGGTGCGGTCGGGCGCGGGCACATCGCGTGGCACGACTGGAAAACCCAAGCCTACGCGAAGGACGCGAAAGGCGGAAGCGGCCACGTCGCGCAGGGCATTTCGGTGGAGCATCCCTTTGACCAGTATCAAACGTGGGCGCTCTGGTATGGGGAGCACGAGATGATCTATTTCCTCGACGGCCGCGAGGTGTGGCGCGGCCAAACCCACGCGCGCTACCACGACCAATACCGCACCGGTGTCGGCAAGTTCGCGCAGTGGTTTCCGAACGTGGAGCGGGAGGCCTACGGCAAGTTCGGGCAGGACGACTGGTCGTATTTCGGCGGCTACACCGGCGACCGCATGAACATCGTTTTCAGCAACCTGCCTTGGCCGGAGTCGTGGACGCCACTGACGGACGCGGCGCACGGCACCTACATGGCGGTGGACTACGTGCGCGTCTACCGGCCCACACGCCTGCTGACCGCCGCGCCCACGCACGCGCTGCTCACGGGCAAGCCGGCGAAGATCGGCCCGGGCCGCGACACGCGCGTGGCGTTGCCCGCCGCCGTGCCGCTCGCGACGCGCGGAGAATTCCCCAGCTATTTCAGCTTTCGCGCAACGCTCGCCGCTGGCTCCGAGCTCACCGCCACGTTCGGAGCGGGCGACGCGAAGGTCTTCGGCGTCGGCGGCAGCGTCGAGGCGGGGTTGCGCGCGGGTTTCACCCGCGAGGTCAGCACCGCGACCGCCTTCCCGGCCAACCGTCGGCCGGAGCCTTGGCTCGTGGCCGAGCGCGAACTGATCTGGATCGGACGCTACACGCCGCCGCTGACCGCCGGTGGTCGCGCCATGGTGAGCGTGTGCGTGTTCGAGCCCGGCCAGGTGCCGGAGCGCGAACCGTTTTTCCACGCAAACGTGGATGCGCAGGGCAACACCAGCGTGAACAACGACTGGCACCTCAACGCGAAGGAGACCTCCGCCGCGGGCGAAGTGCAGTGGGTGACGTTGGCCAACCGTGGCACCGCACCGCTCACGGTGAGTGCTCTGAACTTCGGGCCCAGCTACCGCAGTGTGTCCTCTTCCAACTGAACCTCCCCTCCTTTCTCCGTCACCGCACTTCCCTGCCTCAATCCATCGAAAACTCCCTTATGAATGCCACCTCCCGCTTGCTCGCGCTCGCTCTCCTCATCTGCAGTCCCGTCGCCTTCGCCGCCGAACCGCCCGTGGTCGGGCCCGCCGCGCGGCTCACCGTCACCCCCTCGGGCGAGGTGGAAGTCACGATGTCCGACGGCGCCATCGCGCGGTTTTCCCCGGTCGTAGCCGTGTTGGCCGCCCAGGCGAATCCGAATATTGACATGCGATGGGGGAAGTTTCCCGACGCCGCATTGAGACTGAACGATACGGGCTCGCTCTACAACGTGCTGACCTGGGGTGTGAAAGACACCGCTGCGAAAACCTCAGCGGAGCACGTCGAGGACGGCTTCGACCCAACGGTTGATCGGGGTTACGGTGCCGGGCGCACCGCGAATTTATTCGCCGCCGGAAAACTCAAAACCCTGCGTGCCAGCACCAGCCGCTCCGACGGCGGTAAGATCACATGGGACTTCCCCGCCGATGACACGGTCACCGTGCAGCTCGAACTCGATCTGCCGGCGGACGGCACCGCGCCGCGCTTACGGCTGAAGACGACCGTGAAGGCGGACGGCTGGTATTCGTTCGGCTATGTGGGTGCGCCCGAGACTGCGGCCGGTGACGTTGAGGAACTTTGGCAGCCGTTGATCTACAACGAACGCCGTTTTCCGCATGAATCCTTTCTTGAGGCCGCCTATCGCTGCCCGCTGCCCACCACCTTGGTCACCCATCGCGGCGTGACGACTGGCGTGCTTGCCGACCCTGCGGAGTATCCGTTTCAGCCGCTGCCAAATTTCGCGAACTCACGCTTCGGCGTCGGCCTGCGCAACGCCCGCGGCCTCGCGCAGCCCATGCTGTTCGCGCCGCTGCTCGGCGGCGCCGGTTCGCAGATGAAGGCCGGTGAGACCCGCGAGTTCGTGATGCGGCTCGTCGTCGCCAAAGCAAACCTCTCCGCCACCTACGAGCGCGTGGCCCGCACCCTCTACGGCTTCGCCGATGTGCGCCACAACGCCCTGGGTTCGCTCAACGCCACCTTCGAGCGCATGCTGGAATTCGGCCTGAGCGACTACGCGAAATTCAATGCCGATCTGCGCGGTTTCGCCTACGACACCGATGTGCCCGGCGCGGTGAAAAACGTCTCCGCGCTGCACCCGCTCGGTCTTGCCCTCGTCACCGACCGCTCCGAGATCTACACGCGGCTCGCCCGCCCGCTGATGGAGTATTTCGTGTCGCGCGAGCGTTTCCTTTTCACGACCGATCCCAAAGTAAAGGGCCAGTCCGCCTCTTCGCACCTGAGGGGGCTGGGCGCGCCGCTCACCGAATACGCCAATCTCTACGCGATGTCGGGCAAACGCACCCCGTTCTTCCGCACCTCCGCCGAGAGCTTGTTCGGCCGGGACCGCATCCTAAATCTCCAAGGCAATATTCGCGGCGACAACTGGTCCAACGCCCTCGGCCTCTACCGCGCTACGGGGGAAAAACGCTGGCTCGACCACGCCATCAAGGATGCCGACGCCTATCTTAAAACCCGCGTCGGGGTCCGCGCGGCGGACTACTCGGATCCCGATTCCCGTGGGTTGTTTTTTTGGACGGCATTCACGCCGCAGTGGATCGAGTTGTTCGAACTCTACGAGGAAACCAAGCTGCCCCGCTTCCTCGCCGCAGCTCACGCGGGCGCACGGGACTACGCGCAGTTTGTCTGGCTCGCGCCGCGCATCCCCGACGGCGACGTCCGCGTCAACGAAGACGGCCTCGCGCCGGCCTACCGCTCCGGGCCGCGCTTTCCGCGGATCAAGGCCGCGCCCGAAACCGTCCCCGCGTGGCGCACCTCCGAAATCGGCCTCACCAGCGAGTCGGCCCCGACCAGCAAAGGTGCGCGCGGCATTCTTCTCGCCTGTTACGCACCGTGGATGATGCGCATCGCTTCGCTCACGAACGACGCGTTTCTCCACGACATCGCCCGCTCCGCCATCATCGGCCGCTACACCAGTTTCCCCGGTTACCACATCAACACCGCGCGCACGACCGCCTATGAGAAGCCCGACTTCGCCCGGCGCGGGAAAGAGGAGCTCAATTCGGCGACCTCGATTCACTACAACCACATCTGGCCGCACATTGCGCTGCTGCTCGACTACCTCGTGGCGGACACGTTTGCGAAGTCGCGCGGTGCCATCGATTTTCCATCACGTTACGCCGAGGGCTACGGCTACCTGCAGCAACGCGTGTTCGGCGATCGCCCCGGCAAGGTCTACGACGAAAGCGGCCTCTATTTGTGGATGCCGCGCGGCGTGCTGACCGTCGATCACCCCGAACTCAATTACGTGATGGCCCGCGGCGACGCCAAACTCGCCGTCGCCCTCACCAACCAATCGAAGTCCGCGGTGAAATCCCACGTGACGCTCTCACGTGAGCGCATCGCGCTCGCCCCGGGCGCCAAGGCAAAAGTCACCGTGTGGGAAAACAACCGGCGCATCCGCGAGGAACCGTTGCCGGCCGATGCCCGCATCGCCGTGGACGTCGCCGCCGAAGGCATCACGACGGTGATCGTCAGCGGGGTCGCCCCGCGCGTGGAGTTTCAAGACCAGATTCTCGGCCGCGCAGAACGCCTGCCGGCGCAAAGTGTCGTCGACCTCGGCTGGCGCGGCGCGCGGGGCGTCGTGCTCTCGTTTGGCGCGGGCGAACTCACGAGTGCTTACGTTTACCTGCCCGATCAGGAGCGCGTCGTGACCAAAACCACGGTCCACTACCGGCAAGGCGGGGGTGAGTTCCGAACCTTGACGGACGCATCGTATCCCTACGATTTCACGCTGCCCGTCGCGGGCGACGCGCCATTGGAGTTCTGGTTTGAGACTCAGTCGAATTCCGGTCCCGCGGAGAAATCGCCGGTCGGGCGTCTGCTCCTGAAATGAAAACACATTTCGCTCTCCGCTTCCGTGGTTGGTGCGCCCTGCTCGGCATGGCGGCCACAGCCCAGTTTGCACCGGTGCGAGCCGCAGCGCCGGTTTCCTCCGGGCTCTGGTATGGCGAACCCGCGCGCACGTGGCATGAAGCGTTGCCCGTGGGCAACGGCCGCATCGGCGCGCTCGTGCACGGCGGCACGGACAGCGAGTTGCTTCACCTCAACGAGGGCAGCGTGTGGTCGGGTCGCGCCGCCTACATCGAGAAACCCGAGGTGCTGCAGAATCTTCCCCGGCTGCGCGAGTTGCTCTTCGCGGGGAAACACGCCGAGGCCGAGGCCCTCGCCAAAAAGCACCTGACCACCACGCCGCGTCCCGACTACGGCAGCTATCAGCCGCTCGGCGATCTGCGCCTGGAGTTCGCCACCGACATCGCGCACGCCCGGGATTACCGCCGCGAACTCAACCTTGATACCGCGGTGGTACGCACGACGTTCAAGCGCGGTAGCGTCACCCACACCCGCGAGGTTTTTTCAAGCGCCCCCGCCGGCGCGCTCGTGATTCGCCTCACCGCTAGCCGTCCCGGACTCATTACGTTCCGCGCGCTGCTCGGGCGCATGGGCGCGGTCACCCGCGCCGAAGGCACCGATGCGGTGATGATGACGGGCCAGTGCGCGGAAGGCGGCACCGAGTTTGCCGTGGGTCTGCGGGCGCTGGCCGAGGGCGGCCGCGTCACCGCCTCGGACAATGCGCTCGCCGTCGAAGGCGCCAACTCCGTGACCCTCGTGCTGACGGTCGGCACGAGTTACTACCACGCCGATCCCGCCGCGGCGGCACGCGTCGCGCTTAATCAAGCTACCGGCCGATCCCACGCGGAACTGCTCGCCGATCATACGCGCGACCATCAGAGCCTTTTTCGTCGCGTCGCGCTTGAACTCGACGGCACCGATGCCGCCACCGCCGCGCTCCCCACCGAGGATCGGCTGCGCCGGGCCGCCGCCGGCGGCGCTGATCCCGGTTTGATGGCGCTTTATTTTTCCTACGGTCGCTACCTGCTCATCGCCTCATCGCGGGCCGGTTCGCTGCCCGCGAACCTGCAAGGGCTGTGGAACCCGTTGCCGACTCCCCCTTGGTTTTCCGACTACACCATCAACATCAACACGCAGATGAACTACTGGCCCGCTGAGGTGGCGGGTCTCGCGGAGTGCCACGATCCGCTGCTCGCCTTGGCCGAAAAGCTGGTGCCACTGGCCCAACGCACCGCACGTGAGCGCTTCGGCGCCGGCGGTCTGGCGCTCAGCACGCGCACGACCATCTGGGGCCGGAGCGATCTGCGCGGCTCAACGGGTATTTTTTGGCCGGAGGCTCCGGCTTGGCTGGCGTCGCACTTTTGGGAGCATTGGCTGTTTTCGCAGGACCGGAAATTTTTGGCGGAGCGGGCGTGGCCCTATTTGCGCGAGGCCGCCCGCTTCTATGTCGAAACGCTCGTTGAACATCCGCAGCACCGCTGGCTCGTCAGCGGCCCGTCAACGTCGCCGGAGAACTCCTACATTGCCCCCGACGGCACACGCACCGGCCTCGATATGGGGCCGGCGATGACGATGGCGCTCGTGCGCCAACTCTTTGATCACTGCCTCGCCGCCGCCGCTGTGCTAAAGACCGATCCGGAGTTTGTCGCGATCCTGCGTGAGAAACGCGCCCGACTCGCGCCGATCCGCGTCGGCGCCGACGGCCGGCTGTTGGAGTGGTCCGAGGATTTCAAGGAGCACGAGCCCGGGCACCGGCACACGTCGCATCTGTTTCCGCTGCATCCAGGTAATGAGATTTCCGTACGTCGCACACCCGCGCTCGCCGCAGCGGCGCGCACGTCCCTTGAAGCCCGCCTGCGCCACGGCGGCGGCTACACCGGCTGGAGCCGCGCAAAGCTCACCAACTTTTGGGCGCGCCTCGAGCAGGGCGACAAGGCTCACGAGAGCATCGTCGCGCTCTTCAAGGACTGCACATTTCCCAATCTTTTCGACAACCACTACCGCCCCGAAGGAAACGTCTTCCAGATCGACGGCAATTTCGGGACCACCGCCGCCATCGCGGAAATGCTGCTGCAAAGCCAAGGCGGTGAACTGCACCTGCTGCCAGCCCTGCCGCGTGCTTGGGCCGAGGGCAATGTGGAGGGCCTGCGGGCGCGGGGCGGATTCACCGTCGACCTGCAATGGCGCAACGGTGCGCTGACCTCCGCCACGATTGTCTCCACCCACGGAAATCCGTGCACCGTGCGCGCCCGCACGCCACTCCAGCTCGGCACGGCAAGGAGCCGCGCCGAAGGATCGGACCACGTACTCGAATTCACGACGGCGGCCGGAAAATCTTACGAAGTCTTGTCGCATCCATGACCGCGCTCACCCGCCACCTTCGCTTCAGCTTCATTCTTTGGTTCGCGCTGACCGCGCATGCTTTCGCGGCCGCGCCGAGTGCCGCGGCTGGCTACGAACTCAAAGTCTCCACCGACCGTGCCGATCAGGTTTACCTTCGCGGCCAAACCGTGACCTTCACGGTTGCCCTGCGGCGTGACGGCAAACCCGTCGCCGGCGCTGACGCGAAATGGAGTATCACCAAGGACGGCGTGCCGCTGAATCGCGCAGGCTTGGCGCCAATCCCCGAATCAGGCCTCGTTCTTACCGCATCGCTCGACGAGCCCGGCTTTTTGCACTGCTTGGTCGAGTGCACGCCGCGCGGCGCACCGAAGCTCACTGCGCGCGGCGGAGCCGCGATAGAGCCGCTCGCGATCAAGCCGAGCCTGCCGGCGCCCGCTGACTTCGACGCGTTCTGGTCCGCCCAGGAAAAACAACTCGCTGCTACGCCAGCCAACCTCCGCCTCACGCCCGTGACCTCGCCGGTCGCCGGAATCGAGTGTTTCGACGTGCAGGCTGAGACCGGCGTCGGCCGCGGCCTGTCCGGCTATCTCGCGCGGCCCGTTGGAGCGAAAGCGAAAAGCCTGCCCGCGATCGTGCTCGCGCACGGCTCCGGCGTGACCACCTCGCGGCTGCCCACGGCCGTGAAGTGGGCGCAGGACGGATTTGTTGCACTCGACTTCAACGCCAACGGGCTCCCCAACGCCCGGCCGCGCGAATTTTACGCCGCGCTGCAGGCCGGCGAACTCAAGGAATACTACCTGCAGGGTCGCGAATCGCGCGACACGATGTATCTCCGCGGGATTTTTCTCCGCCTGCTTCGTGCCATCGACACGCTCGCTGTGCAGCCCGAGTGGGACGGTCTCCGCCTCGTCGCGCTCGGCCGCAGCCAGGGCGGCGGTCAGGCCATCGCCGCCGGTGGACTTGATCCGCGCGTGACCTACGTCTCGGCGGAGATCCCGACCTTCTGCGATCACACCGGAATCACGGTTAACCGCATCAACGGCTGGCCGCGCATCATCCCCAATGGCACCGTCACTCCTGATCCGCGCGTCGTCGAGGCGGTGCGCTATTACGACGCGGTCAATTTCGCACCGCGCATCCGCGGGCAGGTATTTTTCACCGTCGGCTTCATCGATCACATCTGCCCGCCGACTGGCATTTATGCGGCGTTCAATCAGCTCCAGACCAAAAAAGACATCTGGACACACGTCGACACGGGCCACGTGAGCCGTCCCGACTACGAGGCGCGCGTGCGCGACGAGGTTTTATCTTACATCCGTTCGACGGGCTCCAAATGAATCTCCGCCTCGCGTCTTCCCACGTCCGGATCCCGAATCGGGTTCGAATCGCGGGGTGTGTCGGCCACGCCAGGACCCACAATGGTCGCGGAGCGGCCAGATTATCGACCAATAGCACCACTGTGTTTATCTTCAGTTCAAAATGAAAATATCCGTCGCCCTCATCCTCGCCCTGCTGGTTTCCGTCGTTCGGTTGTCCGCGGCGCCTGCGCCCCTTTTTGACGGCCAAACGTTCACCGGTTGGGAGGGCGACATCGGGAGTGTCTGGCGCATCGAGGACGGTGCGCTCGTGGCAGGTTCGCTGGAAAAGAGGCAGGAGAAAAACAACTTCCTCGCCAGCACGCGGCGCTACGCGGATTTCGAACTCACGCTGCACTGGAAGCTGGAGGGCGCGGAGCGCTCCGCCAACGCCGGCGTGCAGTTCCGCTCGAGGCGAGTCCCCGGCAGCCACGAGGTCTCCGGGTACCAGGCCGATATCGCTGTGCGTTACGACGGCTCGTTGTATGATGAAAGCCGACGCAAGCGGATGCTGGCCGTGCCCACGCCCGAAGTGCTCGCCCGGGCGCAAAAGCCGCTCGGCGAATGGAACGTGCAGCGCATCCGCGCCGAAGGCCCGCGCATTCGGATCTGGCTCAACGGGGTCGAAACGGTCGACTACACGGAAATCGAGGCAGGCATCGACACCTCTGGGATCATAGCCCTGCAGATTCATGGCGGCGCGCCGGCTATCGTGCGCTATAAAGATATCGCGATCGAGGAGCTGAACCCGGGCGTGACCCGGAGTTCCGAATTCACACTGCGGTCCGGCGACACGGTGGCATTGGTCGGCGGTGCCAATTTCGAGCGGACGCGATTCAACGCCTTCCTGCAAACGCGGCTGCTCGCCGCGCCGGGTGCGACACCGCTGCGCCTTCGCAATCTCGCGTGGGAGGGCGACACCGTGTTCGAGCAATGGCGCGACGTGAATTTTCCCGGCGTCGCGCAGCAACTGGAGCAGGTGGGCGCGACCGCCGTGCTGGTGCAGTTCGGCCAGATGGAATCCCTCGGGGGCGCGGAGAATCTTCCGGCCTTCGTGCAGGCCTATGAAAAGCTGCTTTCGCAGATCGAGCACACCTCGCGGCGTGTCGTGCTGGTCTCGCCGCTGCCTTTTGAACATCCGCGACGCGCGCTGTTGCCGGACCTCACCCGGCACAACGCCGACGCGAAACGCTATACCGATGCCGTGCGCGACCTCGCCGCGCAGCGCGGACTTCCGTTCGTCGATCTCTTCACTGCGCTCGCCGCGCGGCCGAAGGACGCGCCGGGACTCACGGACAATGGCGTCCACCTCAACGAGCGCGGGCATGAAGTCGTCGCCGATGAAATCGCCCGGCAACTCGGTGTTCCCACCGGTCCGGTGGCTTTAACGGCAGGTCTGCGTGCCGCGGCGCTGGAGTTCGAACGGCTGTGGTTTGATGCCTCGCGGCCGATGAACTGGGACTTTCTGCACGGCTCCCACACCAACGTGCCCTTCAGCCGGAGCTGGCAGGATGGCAATCAGCGGATCTTCCCCGACGAGATGAAGGACTTTCTGCCGATCCTCGATGCCGCGGAGGCCAACATCGCGCGCGCTCTTGCCGGCGAACCAGTCAAGCGCGCCGAGCGCCGCGGCAGCACGCCGGTCGCGGAACCCTCCGTAAAGCCGCAGACGCCCGAGGAGGAATTCGCAACGTTCGAAGTGCATCCCGACTACGAGGTAAATCTGTTCGCGTCGGAGCGCGATGGTATCGGCAAAGTCGTGCAGATCCGCTGGGACGAGCGCGGGCGCCTGTGGGCGCTATGCATCCCCGATTATCCTCAGGTGAAGCCCGGTGCCCGGCCTAAAAACCGGCTGGTGATTTGCGAGGACACAGACCGCGACGGTCGCGCAGACAAATTCCAAATCTTTGCCGATGAACTGGAGATACCGCTCGGCTTTGAACTGGGCGATGGCGGCGTTTATCTCGCCGCAAGCACCGGGCTGTGGCATCTGAAAGACACCACGGGGGGCGGCCGGGCGAACGAACGGCGGCTCGTACTGGGCGGCTTTGGCACGGGCGATTCGCATCAGACGATCAACTCGCTGAGCTGGGGATTCGGCGGCGAGCTGTGGTTCACGCAGGGCAACGCGATCCACTCGCGCGTGGAGACGCCCTACGGCATCGAGCGCCACGACAAGGCGGGATTGTGGCGGCTGCGTCCGCGCACGGGACAGCTCGACTCCTTCTTCAACGCCTCCAGTGCGGGAGCGAACAACTGGGGCGTTCTCATCGATGACTTCGGTCAGGTCTTCCACAAAGAGGCTGCCGGTAACGGAGGCTATTACTCCGTGCCCGGTCTGGTGCGCACGCCGCAACCGGTGAACGCGAAAGCCCTTAATTTGTTCGTTTCGCGCGCCTCCAAAACCGTGGGCTTCGACCTCATTCACACCCGCCACTTCCCCGATGAATTGCAGGGCGCCGTCGTCATCGGCGGCGTATATGACAACACGCTTCAACTTCATCGCTTCGGCCTCAAGGACGGCGCTTACTGGAGCCGGCACGACATCAATATTATCCAGACGAAGAACAAAGCCTTCCGCCCTTGCGACGTGCGGCTCGGACCTGACGGCGCGGTGTATTTCGCCGATTGGTATAACCTCATCGTCGGCCACTATCAGGCCTCGTATCGGCACCCCGACCGCGATCTCGTGCACGGCCGCATCTGGCGCGTGGTGCGAAAAGATCGGCCGCTGGTTCAGCCCGCGGCACTCGCCGGCGCCAGTCTCACGACGCTGTTCGAGCAACTCGATTCGCCGGAGCGCTGGGCGAGCTATCAAGCGAAGCGGCTCCTTTTCGAGCGCGCTTCCCAGGAGGTAACCGCCGCCCTCGACGCCTGGATTCCCCAGCTCAAACCCGGCTCCGCCAAAGACGAATACCGCCGACTCCAAGCCCTCGCGGTCTACGAAGCCCACGAGACCCCGCGCCCCGCGCTGCTGCAGTCGCTGCTGCGCTCGCCCGATGCCCGTATCCGTGCCTACGCTACACGCACGCTTTCGACGTGGGCACGCGGGGGCGCGCTGGCCGGTGCGCTCTCGTTGCTTGAGCCGCAGGCCACCGATGAAGACCCCATCGTGCGCCTCGAAGCCATTGTCGCCGCCAGTTACTTCGCCGATGACCGCGCCATCGCGGTGGCTGCACACACCTTGGACCGCGCCTTTGGCCCCTACCATCAGCACGCGCTCACGAAGGCGCTCGCCGCCACGCGCGCGCGGTGGTCCACCGCGCTCACCGCCGGCACGCTGCACTTCGACAAGGATGAACACCTGCTCTTTGTGCTGCAAAATGGCGGCCTCAACCAAGCAGGGGAGCTCATGCGCCAACACATCGAACGCACCAGCGACCCCGCCAAGCAGACCGCGTGGCTGAAGGCCCTCGCCACCATCGGCAACGCGAACGACCTCCGCTTTGTTTTCGAACGTGGCGCCGCGAACGCCGCCGTGCTCCAAGCGCTGGCCGAGTCGCCCGCCGCGCGCCGTCACCGGCTGAAGGACACTGGCCCCGCGCTTGAATCGCTCATCATCGGCACCGATGAGGCCGTGCGCATCCAGGCGGTGCGGCTGGCCGGAGTATGGAAAGTTACGCCGCTCGCCGGACGCATCCGCGCCATCGCCGTCGATGAGGCAACTCCGTTGGCCATGCGCAAAGCCGCGCTCACCGCAACGGGCGACCTCGCGGGCGCGGCTGCGGTGCGGGAATTGATAGAGGCCGCGAACCGGTCCGAGTCCGCCGATCTACGCAGTGCGGCGTTTGAGGCGCTCATCAGCGCCAGCCCGGCGGAGGCCGCGCTGCATGTGCTCGCCAGGATCCGTGTCGCCAAGCAACCAGAGGACGTTTCCGCCCTGCTCACGTCGATCCTCTCCCGCGTCGAGGGCAGCACGGCCTTCGGCCGGGCCTTGATGGATCTCCGGGCCGCGGCCAATTCGGTCGTGGCGCCAGCCAAGGACGTCCTTTCACCCGCTCAGGCCCGGTTCACGCTGCAGGCGCTCAGTCGCACGGGCCTCACGACCGCGAGAATCTCGTCGATGCTCATGGCCATAGCCGGAATCGACTCGGCGGTGCCCACCTACACCCAGGAATACGTGGAGCTCATCGTCCAGCGCGCCAAGTCGGAGGGCAACGCCGCGGAGGGCCGCAAAATCTATGAGCAATCGAGCTGCCTTGCCTGCCACGCGGTCGGAGGCACCGGCGGCAAAATCGGCCCCGACCTCTCCGCGCTCAGTCGCGGCCTGCCCATCGACATGATTGTCACCGAAGTCGTCTGGCCTGCCCTCAACGTGAAGGAAGGCTACGAGGCTGCCACCGTCACGCTAAAGGACGGCACCGTCGTCACCGGCTTCAAGCAGACCGAAACCGCCGACATCATCGCCATCCGCGACATGACCAGCGGCGAGGTGAAAACCATCAAGCGCACTGACGCCACGAAAGTCCAAACCGGCGGCACGGTCATGGCCGACGGCCTAACTGCCGCCATGACCGAGCAGCAGCTCGCGCATCTGATTCGCTATCTTTCAGAACTCGGAAACTAAAGCCCCGCCCCTGACCCCATGAAATCCCAGCCCACCCGTTCACATTGGCCTCTTGGATCGCCTGCGACCGCCGGCACCCGGCGGCGGCGAGTTTCTCAAGCTTCAACAACGTGACCACGGCAGACCAGAAGCGATGGCTCAGGCCCATCGTCCGTCACGTCGAACGTTATCGTCGGAATTGAAGGGTTTCAAAGAAACGGTGGTAGACTCACTGGCGGTGCTGGGTAGATCTCCTGTCTCCCGCCGTCCGGTGGGCGCGTGTAGCACCGTGCCGGTCGTCGTGAACCCCAGCCCTACCCGCCCCTTTCGATGAGAAACCCCATCACTCCCGCCGGTCAGGTGCCAAAGGGGGCAATTGCACTCCTGCGGCCGGAGATAGTCCGCAACGCAGTGCCCCGGCCCCGTAGTCTTCAGCCGCGCCCCACGGCGTAACCATCACCGCCCATGCGCCCGCTCCGCCGCCCCGCCCTTGCGTTGTTCATGCTTCTGCTGGTCGCGCGCGCGACCGGTGCCGATGCGCTCGATGCCGGTTTCGCCGCACCACCTCCGGTAGCCCGACCGCTCGTTTGGTGGCATTGGATCAACGGCAACGTGACCAAGCACGGCATCGAGGCCGATCTTGCGGATATGAAGCGCGTCGGGATCGCGGGCGTGCAGATGTTCGACGCGAGCATCTACATGCCGCCCGGTCCCGTCCGCTACGGTACCGACCAATGGCATGAGCACGTGCAGCACGCGATCGCCACGGCGGACAAACTCGGCCTGGAGTTTCACCTCATGAACACGCCCGGCTGGTCCGCCAGCGGCGGTCCGTGGGTCACGCCCGAGCGCTCGATGAAGAAACTCGTGTGGAGCGAGACCCCGGCGACCGGCGGCAGTGCGCTCACGCTGGCCGTGCCCCGGCCGAAGATAGAGCCGCTTAAGTTTCGCACCCCGCCCGCGAAGAAGATGGAGAATTTCTTTCGCGACATCGTCGTGCTGGCGGTTCCGGCCGCATCCACCCGCCGCACGCCTGACTGGGAATTCAAGACCAAGCTCAAGGAGAAGACGCTCACCGCTGCGCCGCTCGACCCGGATACCACGGGCTGCATTCCCCGCTCCCAAGTGATCGACCTCACGGCGGACTTTGATGCCGCCACCGGCACGTTGCGCGCCACGCTCCCGGCCGGCGAGTGGACGATCTTACGTTTCGGCTTCACCTCGACGAGTTCGACGAATCATCCCGCCGTGCCCGAGGGCCACGGCCTCGAGATCGACAAAATGGACGCCGACGCCGTCTCGTTCTACTTCGATCAAGCGCTCGGCCGCATCCTGCGCGAGGCCGGCCCGCGCGTCGGCCGCACGCTCAAGGGACTGCTCTTCGACAGCTTCGAGGGCGGCCCGCAAAACTGGACGGACACCTTCCCCGCCCAATTCCGCGCCCTCAAGGGCTACGATTTCGTGCCGCTGCTGCCCGTACTCACGGGCCGCGTGGTGGAGAGCCCGTCGTTCACCGAGTCGGCGCTGCGTGATTTCCGCGGCGCGGTTGAGGAACTCATCGCGAAAAATTACTTCGGCACGATGCAGCGGCGCGCGCACGAGCGCGGTATGATCATCCACGCCGAGGCGCAGGGCGGGCCGCTGAATCCGGTGTCGGCGAACGAGTATGTCGATGTGCCGATGAATGAATTCTGGATGCCCGACACCGCGCCGCGTCTTTCGCGGATCAAGCTCGTCGCGTCCGTCGCCAATGTCCTCGGCCGCCCGCTCGTCGGCGCCGAGGCGTTCACCGCCAAGCCCGAAGACGGCCGCTGGCTCGCGACTCCTGCCACGCTCAAAGATCCTGGCGACTACGCGTGGACCGCCGGCATCAACCGCTTCATTTTACACCACTACGTGCACCAACCCACCGACGACGGCCCCGGCTTCGGCCTCGGCCGCTACGGCACGCACTTCGGCCGCCTCAACACCTGGTGGCCGCTCGCCGGCGCGTGGATCGACTACGTGGCGCGCGGGCAGTTTCTCCTGCAACAGGGCCGCACCGTCGCCGACATCGCGTTCCTCCACACCGAGGACCACGGCTACGCCTTCCCCGGCGGCATGGTGACGACACCGGCCGGCTACGATTTTGACATCGTCTACCCACACCACCTCGCCGCGATGACGTGGCGCAATGGCGCGCTCACGCTTCCGACCGGGCCCGCTTATCGCGTCCTCATGCTGCCGGCGAATTGGACCGCCGATCTCACGACGCTGCGCCGCCTCCGCGATTTCGCCCGCGCCGGCGCACCGATCTTCGGCGCCGCGCCCGTGGCCCCCGCGGGTGTGCGTGACTACGAAGCGCGCAGCGAATTCGCCGCGCTTGTGCGCGAGCTGTGGGATGGGGCCCGCCCGCTCATCCGCCAGACTCCTTTGTCCACCGCGCTCAAGGAAATCAATCTCGCGCCCGATGTGGTGCTGCCGGCCGCGCCGGAGGGAGGAGAACTCCGCTTCATTCACCGCCGCACACCCGACGCCGAAATCTACTTCGTTTTCAACCACTCGGACCGCGACGTCGCCGGCGACTTCACCTTCCGGGTCTCCGGCCGCCAGCCCGAACTCTGGAACGCGATCACCGGCGCCCGCGCCAACGCCTCCGCGTTCCGCCCGAGCGCCGCCGGAACCATCATGCCGCTCCACCTTGAGCCGCGCGGCTCGATCTTCGTCGTCTTCCGCCGCGCCGCCGCCGGGCCGGGTACCGGCGCTCCGCAAACCGCGGTCGCTGCGACTCTGCCGATCGCCGGTCCATGGCACGTCGCGTTTCACGACGGCCGCGGCGCACCGCCCAACGCGACCTTCGCGACCCTCGCCTCGTGGACAGAACACGAAAACCCTGGCATCAAGTTCTACTCCGGCACGGCAACCTACCGCACGAGCTTCACGACCCAACTCCGCGCCGGTGCCACCGCCATGCTCGACCTCGGCACGGTCGCCGATCTCGCCGACGTCAGGCTCAACGGCGCGCTCATCGGCACGCTCTGGCAACCGCCGTTTCGCGCCGAGGTCACGCGCCACTTGCGCGCCGGCGACAACCTCCTCGAGATCCGCGTGGCCAACCGCTGGATTAACCGCGTGATTGGCGACGAGTCACTGCCCACCGATCTCACCTATCAGCCCGAAGGCACAAACAAGTTTACCGACGGAAGGCTCAAACAACTCCCCGCTTGGCTTTACGACCGCACGCGCCTCTCCGAGCGGAAGCGCTATAGCTTCACCATCTGGAAACACTACGAGGCAACCTCCCCGCTCGTCCCCTCCGGTCTGCTGGGCCCCGTCAAAATCGACTGGAGTGCGCCAGCGCCCTAACACAATCCATCACAACTTCGTCCACCTATTCCCAACATCCAAACCCGATGAACTTTAAATCTTCCCTCACTGCCTTTTGGCGAAACGGAACGCATATGGCCCTCCCACGTGTGGTTCTGAGCCTATTGGGGTCCCTCACTTTTGTCCTTGGCGGTTATGCCCAATCCTCGGGCGAGCCCATGGGCGCGGTCCAAGGCTCCGTCTCCAACGCGGTGAGCGGTTCCCCGCTCGGCCGGGCTAAAGTGGCCATCCGAGGCACAGCCCAGGAGACGCTGACCGACGACGAAGGCAGGTTTTATCTCCGGGGAGCCCCGGCCAAGGTTATCGAGTTGGAAGTTTCCTATCTGGGCTTCGTGTCACAAACCTCACGGGTAACGGTTCCGTCGGGCGGGCAGGTCGCGCAGGATTTCCAGCTCAGTCGCGAAAGCACCGACCGTCGCGGCGCGGAAGACCCGACGATCGTGCTCGAGAAATTCCAGGTCGTCGCGGAACAGACCATGAGCGGCCAAGCCGTCGCGATGAACGAGCAACGTCATGCCGCCAATATCAAGAACGTGGTCTCGTTTGATGAACTTGGAGACCGCGGCCAGGAAAACATCGGCGATTACGTGCGCTTCTTGCCCGGCGTCTCCATTCTGGACGACGGGGAGAATCCCGGCCGGATCGCCTTGGGCGGGTTTCCCGCGGAAATGTCCAACATTCAAATCGACGGCATGGACGTGCCTGCTACGGGCATCGGCGCGACCAGCGGTCGCACTGCGGCGCTGCAGGACGTGCCGATTCTGAACATCGAGCGCGTGGAGGTCTCCAAGGTGCCTACGCCCGACCAGCCGGCTTCCGGCTTGGGCGGTTCGATGAACCTGATTGCGAAGACCGGAACGGGCATCAAGCGCCCGGTTGGACGCTACCAAGTTTATATGAATTTCAATAACGTGGACGGCTTAAGTTTTGATGGTGGTTCGCGGCAGCCCCACGACCGGGCGTCGCCGCGGCACAAGGAACCCTCGTTCAGCCTGAGCTACGCCTTCCCGGCGGGGAAACGCCTCTCGTTCAGTCTGGGCGTGTCCCGCTCCTGGCGCCAGCGGCCGACGGACAACACTCCCTCGGAAGTCGCGTTCTGGAATTTAAAGGACACCTACCTTGCGACCGGCGCGCCGAAAGACTTCGCGCTCGCGATCACGCAATGGCGCCAAGAGGCCTCGATCTCCAAAACCGAAAACATTCAATTGGGCGTGGATTGGAAACTGTCGAAAAATGACACGCTCAGCCTGCAGGTGCAGCAACGGGCGGTCCTCGACAAAAGGGCCATGAGTTTTTTCACCTCACGCATTAACGCCAATTACGATGCGATCGGTAATTCGAATTATACCGAAAGCCGCGGCACCACGGGACGCTTCGAAATGGGCACCCTCAATCCCTCGAACTACGACGCGAGCACCGACACCAGCATGCTGTCACTGAAGTATCAGCATCGGGGACCGGTGTGGAAGGTCGACGGGCAGGCGTCCTATTCAGCCGCTGACCGGGAGCGCAGCAGCATCGGCAAGGGCTACTTCAACGGCGTCGTGGCCAATGCCCTCAACCTCAATATCCGCGGCGACGGGATTGGGCAGGGTTCGAGCATCGGTCCGAAAACCTATACCCTCAAACGCGCCGACGGCACACTGGTAGACCCCTACGACGCCAACAGCTATACCCTGGGCACGGCGAACGAGGAGTATGCCATGTATCAGACGGACCTCACAGCCGGCCGCCTGAACGTGAGCCGCGCGATCGGCCGGAACCTCACGCTCAAAATCGGGAGCAGTTACAACCGCCTCGACAAGGACGACACCCGTCCGGTCAAGAACTACACCTTTGTCGGCCGGGCCGCCGGCCAGACTGCCGTCTCGCTCTATGACCTCGTGGATGAGTCGATCGACGTGAAGGTAAACGGGAACCCGGTGCGGTGGATCAGCCCGGTGAAAACCTATAATCTCTTCGTGAAAAACCCGGAGTATTTCACCCTGAACAACACGTTCATCCCGAACCGGGCGCAGAATTCCAAGCGGATGCTCGAGGATATCTTGGCCGGCTATTTCCGGTTCGATCTGCGCCTGCTCTCCGGCCGGCTGAACTTCACCGGCGGTGCCCGCTACGAAAAAACCGATCTCAAGGGGTGGAGCCTGAAACGGGACAACTTCGCCATCTACCAGCGGGATGCGGCGGGCAACCTGCTGCGCAACAGCAGCGGAGCATTGATCCCCATCACCAACAACGCCGACGAGCGCCTCAGGCTCATCAATCGGGAGCGTGGCAACATCGAAAGCCAGACCTACGACGGGCTCTATCCCAGCCTGAACGCCAATTACGCGTTTACCGAGAACCTGGTGGCGCGGGCGGCCTACGCTCGGACGATCGGGCGGCCGGATGTGCAATACGTCGTGGCCGGGATCACGATTCCGGTTCCCACCGACACCAACGCCACCACCGCTCGCACCATCGTGGTCGGCAATCCCGGCTTGGAGCCTTGGACTGCGGATAGTTTTCACCTGTCCCTCGACTCGTATCATCTGAAGGGCGGGTTCGGTTCCGTCGGGGTCTATCACAAGAAGGTCAGCAACTTCTTCGCGCAGCGCGGCCAGCCAACCACGGCCGCTACGCTCGAGTCTTACGGCATCCCTGATGGAGACGTAGATTATATGTTGGCCGACAACTACGTCCTGCGCCGCTGGGAAAATGTGGGCGATGCGACGCTGGACGGCGTCGAGCTGAGCTACCGGCAGGATTTGCTGTTTTTGCCGTCATGGCTGCGGCTGATGCAGGCTTGGGTGAACTACACGCATCTGAAGGTGGGCGGCCGGAATGCGGCGGATTTCGTGGGTTTCAGTCCCGATTCTCTGACGGCGGGGTTGAACTACATCAGACCGCGCTTCTCCGTCCGGCTGACGGCGGCCTATCAGGCCGAAACGAAGCGGGCAGAAGTAGTGGTCGTCCCCGGGACCTCGACCGAAGGGTTCATCCCGCAGTCCACCTATGAATACCAAGCGGCCTACACCCGCTATGGGATCAGCGGGGAATACGCGCTGAGCAAGAAGCTCTCCCTCTACCTGAACTGGGACGACCTGCTCGCCAAGGACCGCCTCGTGTATCGCCGAGCGCCGAACACCCCAGCCTTTGCCCAAGCCTACCAACGCTACGTCAGCCCTTCCTACATCGTGATCGGCGTGAAAGGCAGTTTCTGACGGCGGGCCACCGCGATGGATGGGTTTGAAAGAAAGCGCGTTTAACCGCTCCAGCGTTAGCAACGACATCATCGTGAAAACCAAGCGCACCTACGCCGGATGCCCGGATTGCGCTGTCTTCGCCGGTCCCGGCTACGCCCCGTTGGTCCGCATGGCCACGCCGTTACTCCATTAACCGCCCCATGATGAGAGTGTCGCTTCTCATGCTGCTTGGCTTCGCAGTCTCTCACGGGGCCGTCGCGTCGCCGCGGTTCGAAGCGGATGTGTTGCCGGTGTTGTATCGTCACTGCTTCAGCTGCCACAGCGAGAAACAGGCGAAGCCCAAGGGCGGCCTGCGGTTCGATTCGGCGGCAGGTCTCGTTGACGCCGCGGTCATCACGCCCGGCAAGCCCGACGAGAGCGAACTGCTGCAGCGCGTGTCGCTCCCGCACACCGATGAAGAGGTGATGCCCCCGCTGAAAGGGGGCGCGCAGCCGCTCTCCGAGGGCGAGCGGGCGTTGCTCCGCGCGTGGATCGCCGACGGGGCCAAGCTGGACGGATGGGTGAAGTTTCAGCATCGCGAGGCACCGCTCGGTGAGCCCGGCGCGCCGGTAGCTCGCGCGGCGGTGCCGGTAGTCGCCCGCGATGTGGATGCCTTGGTCGACCGCCACCACACGGCGCAGGGCACCAAGCTGAACGCGCCCGCCAGCGACGAGGTTTTCCTGCGCCGCCTCTATCTGGATGTCGCCGGTCGCATCCCGAGCCTCGAGGAAAGCACGCGCTTCCTCGCCGACGCCCGCGCAGACCGGCGAGCCCGGCTGATCGACGCGCTGCTCGCCGGCGAGGGCTATGTGAGCCACACGTATAACTGGAAGGCGGACCAGCTCCGCCTCAACCCGCGGGCGCTGGCCGGCGGGCAACCGGCGTGGCTCTACGACGACTGGGTGAAGGACGCCATCCGCCAAGGCCTGCCGCAGGACGAGATGGTGCGCCAGCTCATCACCGCCACCGGCTACCTCTGGGAAAACGGCGCGGCCGGATTTTACCTGCGGGATCTCGGTATGCCGCTCGATCACGCTTCGAACCTCTCGCGCATCTTCCTCGGCACGCGCATGGAGTGCGCCCAGTGCCACGACAACCCGCTCGAGCCAATGACGCAGAAGGATTTTTTCCAGATGGCGGCCTTCACCGCCGGCGTCTCGAATCTCAGCAGCCCGAGCGGTTATTCCAACGACAACGTCAAGCAGTGGCCGGAGCTCAAGGCCCTCCTGGCAAGGATGGGCAAAGACGCGGCGCTGCAGGACGGCGTGAGCCGCGCGATCTCGTTCTTGAAGCGACTCACCACCGATACGGACAAGCCGCTCACATTTCCGGCGACCTATGTCTACGATCACGCCGAGCGGGGCCAGCCGGTGTTGCCGCGGACGCTGTTTGGCGACGAAGCCCAAATCGTCGACGGCGACCACCGGCGGGCCTTTGCGGAGTGGATGACCTCGCCGCGCAATCCAAGATTCGCCAAGAACGCCGCCAACCGGCTCTGGAAACGCGTCATGGGGGCCGGCCTGATCGAGCCCGTGGACAGCCTCACGGCGCTGCCCCATCCGGAGCACCGCGAGCTGCTCGAATTTCTGACGTCCGCTCTGATCGGCTTTCGATTCGACGAGCGGGCGTTTCTCGCCGTGCTGCTGAATACGAGGCTGTATCAGAGCGAAGCCGTGCGCGAGCGGCCGGAACCGGGTTCGGCCTTCGCGTTGCACGGCCCGCTGCTGCGGCGACTGTCGGCCGAGCAAATCTGGGACTCGCACCTCGTGCTCCTCGTGCCGGACCTCGATGAACGCAAATCCGCCGTGCGCCACGAGGGATCCCTCTTGAATCCAGAGCGGTTGCGCCGGCTCACAGCCATGACCGCCGAAGAGATCATCGCGCGGTCCCGCGACGAAATGGCCTACCGCGCCCGGCGTCGGGAACACACGCTCCGGCTCGCGGAACAGAAGAAAGAACTCGCCGCCGCCCAAGCCGAAGGGAATGCCGCCGAGGTGCGGCGCGTGCGGGCCGCCCACGCGCGGGAGAACGAAAACTTTTTCAGCCCAGAATTGCAGGCGCTGGAAATGGGCGGTCCAGAATCGGTGCCGGAGACCGATCCGCGCTGGAAATCGTTGCCGAGGGATTTTCTCCGCGCCTCGGAGATTTCGCTGCCGCTGCCGCTCGGCCACTTTCTGCGCCAATTCGGCCAATCGGATCGGCGCGAGATTGACGCGTTCAACCGCGATCCCAACACCACGCACGCTCTCGCGTTGATGAACGGCGAACTTGTCGCGCGGGTCCTCGCACCGGATTCCCATCTGCGGCGCCAGTTGGCCTCCGCCGATGGGCACAGCGACCGGACGACCGCGCTCATCTATCGCGCCCTCCTCGTGCGCGCCCCGAGTGAAGGGGAGTTTTCGGCCATAGCGAACCTCACGGCCTCCAGCCTCACTCCGGTGGAGGACACGATTTGGGCGTTGCTGAATTCGCCCGAGTTTCTCTTCCAACGCTGACCCCAAGTTTTCACCCCATGAAATCGATCGTCACCGACCTGTCCCGCCGCGCGTTTGTCGAACGCTTCGTCAAAACGTTTCTGGGCGTGAGTCTGCTGCCGGGCCTCGGGGCGTTGCGTGCCGCCGGGACGCCACCGCGCGCCCGGGCGAAGAGCGTTATCTTTCTCTACCTGCGCGGGGGGCTCTCGCACATCGACACCTTTGATCCGAAGCCCGGTCGGCCCGAGATGGGCGGCGTTGGCGCCATCGGGACGACCGCGGACGGCGTGCAGGTCTCCGAATGGTTCCCCCTCATGGCGCAGCAGATGCACCATGTTTCGCTCGTGCGCTCGATGACCTCGACGCAGGGCATCCACGAACTCGGCACCTACTCGGCGCATACCAGCCACTTCATGACCCCGACGATCCGGCACCCGTCGCTCGGCTCGTGGGCCGCAAAACTGATCGGTTCACAGAACCGGTTTCTGCCGGGCAACGTTCTCATTAACGGCAGCCCGCAGCATCCGGGCAGCGGTTACTTCCCCGCCCACCTCGCCCCGCTGCCGATCGTCGATCCTGGCGCGGGCTTGCAGAACTCCGCGCTGCCCGCCGCGGTGAGCGAAGCGGATTTCAACCGCCGAGCCGCGCTCGCGCGCGCCATCGGCAGTCACTTTGTGCAGCAAACGCCGCATCGGGATGCAGCCGCGTATCTCAAAATCCAACAGGAGGCCGCCGCCCTCATGAAGAGCGAAGACCTCAAGGTCTTCGATATCACGCGCGAAGACGCGAAGACGCAGGCGGCCTACGGGGCGCACACGTTCGGCAAGGGCTGCCTGCTGGCCCGCCGACTGGTCGAGGCGGGCGTGCGCTTCATCGAGGTGGAGGACGATCAAAACTGGGACACCCACAACGATCAGATCAAATCCATGCGCCTCATGACGCCGTCCGTAGATCAAACGATGGCCGCGCTGTTGGGGGATCTTCATCAGCGTGGGCTACTCGCGAACACCCTCGTGGTCATGGCGACGGAGTTCGGTCGCACCCCGCAGATCAGCACCGTCACCGCCGGGCGTGGGCATCATCCCGGTGTGTTTACGTGGTGGCTGGCCGGCGGTGGTGTAAAGGGTGGCTATGTCCACGGCCAGTCCGACCCCATCGGCGAACATGTCGCAGAGAATCCCGTCACCATGCCCGATCTCAACGCGACGGTGGCGATTGCCCTCGGCATGGACATAAGCCACATCGAGCATTCGCCCTCGGGCCGGCCTTTCACCGTGGCGGACAAGGGCCGGCCCGTGACCGCGCTGTTCGCATAATCCTCATCCGTAACCTTTCGTTCCGCATGCACCCATGATGGCTCGGCCCAAAGTTCGCGCACGGCGCTACAGTAGACGTGCCAGCGTAGGCGGCCTAGGAGGCGTCGAATCTTGATAAATTTCATGATGAAAAAATACCTGCAGCGAATCGGTCCTTTTCTGACGTTGTTGTTTACGCTTTCCGCCGGGCATCTGCAGGCGGGGGATTTTGCGCTGAACCGTTTGTTCTCGGACCACATGGTTCTGCAGCGGAATCAGTCGATCCGTATTTTTGGCACGGGCACGGATAGCTCGGAGGTGGTGGTGAAGTTGGCCGGGCAAGAGGCACGCAGCACCGTGCGTGATGGAATGTGGGAGGTGCAGTTGCCGGCCCTGACCGCGGGCGGTCCGCATACGATCGAGGTCGTAGGTCCGCAAAAGCTCACTCTGTCAGACGTGATGATCGGCGACGTGTGGGTGGGCTCCGGTCAGTCAAATATGGGCATGGCTTTGAAAAGCATGCCCGAATACGCGAGGGCCCCCCAGAGTTTCGGGAATCCACGGGTCCGAGTTTTCAAGGCGAAGGTAACGCCCGCCGAAACGCCTCAGCGAGAGATCCAGCGGGTAAAGACGACGACCATGGATGGTTGGAGTGCGGCTGACCCAACGAACTCGGGAGAGATCAGCGCCGTGGGATATTATTTTTGCCATGCCGTGCAGCGGGAACTGGGCGTGCCGATCGGGTTCATTCACTCGGCCCAAGGCGCCACCTCAGTCGAAGCCTGGCTCGACGACCAGGCCCTGCGCGAGGTTTTGCCGGACTCTAAACGCCTGAACGCGCTGACGAATCCCAAGAACCCTTCGGTCTTCTACAATGGCATGATTGCCCCGCTGCAGCGGTTTCCCATCAAAGGGGTCATCTGGTATCAGGGCGAGTCAGGTGGTCACGATCCGAAGCCATATCAGGCGCTGTTTTCAAAACTGATTGTGCGCTGGCGGGAGCAGTGGGGGCTGGGTGACATTCCCTTTTACTGGGTGCAATTGGCCTCGTTCCCGTTCTCCAGCGACAAGTCCGGCGAAGCGTGGGCGTGGGTGCGCGAGGCGCAGGACAAAAGCCGGGCCCTGCCCAACACGGGCATGGCGGTGGCGCTCGATCGGGGAGAATTTGGCGACATCCATCCTCGGCAAAAATTGGATCTCGGCGAGCGGTTGGCCCGCCTTGCCCTGCGCGCCGAAGGAAAATCGGTGATCGCGGAGGGGCCGCGGTTCAACCGGGTGGAATTCGCGAGCGGCCAAGCGGTGGTTCACTTTCTACAAGCGGACGGACTCGAAGCGCGCGAAGTCGTGATGAATCGAACGCCCAAGCTCGAACCCGGCGCAGATCCAGAAGCGTTTCGCGCCGCGGCAGGCGAGCTGGCTGGCTTTGAGGTGGCCGGCTCCGATGGAAGATTTGTCGCGGCTAAAGCCGTCATCAAAGGCCAAACGGTGGTGGTCAGCAGTCCGCAGGTAAGCCAGCCCAGCTACGTTCGGTATGCCTGGAAAAACTTCACCTTAGCCAACCTCTACAACGCTGCCGGACTCCCGGCCGAACCCTTCCGCACGGATAGCTTCCCCCTGCCGGAAACGATCACCCAGAGGGCGGAAGCCTTTCGAAAATCTCTCAACAACTACAAGAGCTCTTCGACTCCGACCCAAGCCGAGGATCCTCGGTGATGAATCAATCCTCCTGCGGACGCATGAAAGCCCACCCCGATCACTTCAAGAAGCGCTCAGTTCCGAAACTCCTGCACTCTGGCCTTGGTGCCTTTTCGTTTCTCGTCGCCGCAGTCGCCGCGCCGGCGGCAGAGCTATTTGATTTCGGCCGCTCATTTGATCCGGCGCAACTCACGGCGCGCGGCGTGACGATTGCCGTGACGGACGGGGCCTTGAACATCAAGGGCACCGTGCCCGCCTCAGACAGTGGCGTGGTCTTTCCCTTGCCGGAGAAATCGCAGGACCTTTCGCGTTTTCGCTTCGTCGAAGCCGACATCGAAAACACTGGCGACAAGCCGATGCGTTTTACGTTTTGGGCACGGTCGGGCCAGGGCTGGGGCGGCGTGAGCACGTTTACGCCCGACGGCGGTCCCACCGCCGGGCGCGAGACGCTCGCCCCGGGGCAACGCGGGACGTTCAAGATCGACCTCCACACCCGTTATCCCGGGAAAGATGTCTACACCCCGGCGACAAATCCGGCCTCGGTCCGCTGGCTGGAACTCGTCGTCGGCGACAGTCGCATCACGCCCTCGCTTCGTGTGCGGAGCCTTCGCGCGACGGGGGATGCGCCGGCCGAACGACCCGATGTCTCGCGCCGGGTGCTGGTGCCCGACATCTCCCGAGATGCGCCCGGTCCCGGGCGGCGCGTGTATCAGCAGTTGCCGGGTTGGGAAAAGACGAGTGTCACCCACGTGCTCACCCTGCCCCGCGAGTGGCAACCGGGCGCGAACTACCCGGTCATCGTCGAATACACCGGCAACATTTTCTACCACAAGTTTTGTCACTCAACCGGCTACACCAATCAGGGCACCATGGCCTACGGTTTGGCGCGCGGCGAAAAATTCATCACCCTCAATCTGCCGTTCATCAGCGTGGACGGACAACGCGAGCAGATTGATGGCTGGGGCGATATCGACAAAGCTGCCGACTACTGCGTCGCGGCGGTGCGCGCGGTGTGCGAGAAATTCGGCGGCGACGCAGACGCGATTTTCTTCGTCGGCTTCTCGCGCGGTGAATACGCCGCCAACTACCTCGCGCTGCGCGACGACCGGATCGCTTCGTTGTGGCGGGGGTTCGTCGGCACCAACCCCGGCCGGCCATGGAAACCTGCCGACGGCGCCGGCTGGAATAAGGTTGGAATCGATTGGGATGAACGCGCCGCCCGGTTGCGCGGACGTCCCTGGTTTGCCGCCCCGGCTAATCTCGGCGCCCACGTGCACGTCGACGTCGAGTATCTCGAAGACCGTCCTTCGACGGTGGCGACGCGCCGCTGGATGCAGGAGATTCTTGCGCGACGCTCCGCACCTTAGCCGCACCGGAAAACGTCATTCCTTGCTCATGAGCCTAAATTTGCCCCCGTCTTCCCCAGCGCAATCGTCTCCGCCCTCTCCGTCGACGCGTCGCCAGTTTCTGGCGACGGCGGCGGCGTTCAGCTCCGTCCTGATTTTGCCGCACGGCCTGCGCGGCCAAGGCTCGCGCTCGCCCAACGAGCGTCTGCGCATCGCCCAAGTCGGCGTGGGCGGCCGTGGCGGCGCTGCGCTCGCGGGTCTCGCCGGCGAGCAATTCGTCGCCCTGTGCGACGTGGATGAAAAACGCAGTCGCGCCGGAATCGCCGGCGGCAAGAAGGCGGGGCCGCCGGATCAGCTGAAAGACGCCAAGTGGTTCAAGGACTTCCGCCTGATGTTTGAGCAGATGGCGGACAAGATCGACGCCGTCGCGATCGCGACGCCGGACCACATGCACTTCCCGATCGCGATGGCCGCGATCGCCGCGAAGAAACACGTCTACGTCGAGAAGCCGATATGCCGTTGCCTCACCGAGGTGCGGCGCCTCCATGCCGCCGCGAAAGCCGCGGGCGTCGTGACCCAGATGGGCAACCAAGGCCGCGCCTCCGAGGGCATCCGCCTCGCCCGCGAGTGGGTGCAGGCCGGGCTGATCGGCGAGGTTCACACCGTGCACACGTGGACGGATCGACCGCGCACACCCTGGTTTTACCCGGCTGATTTCGATCCCGACGCGAATCCCAAAGAGACGCCCGTGCCCGCGACGTTGGACTGGGATCTCTGGCTCGGGGTGGCGCCGCCGCGCCCCTACCGTCCGGAACTCGTACCGTCCTTCTGGCGCGGATTCACCGATTACGGCACCGGCTCCCTCGGCGACATGGGTTGCCACCAACTCGACGCGCCTTTCTACGCGCTCGATCTCGGTTCACCCTCGAGCGTGGAAGCCGCCACCACGAAGCAGTTTGCAAAAACCTTCCCGGCCTCGACGGCGGTGACATGGAAATTCCCGGCGCGCGGCGGGCGTGGTCCCGTGGAAATGAAGTGGTTCGACGGCACGATGAAACCGCCGTTACCGGTCCCCGGTTTCAAACTCTCCGAGAGCGGGGGCAGTCTCTTCTACGGAACGAAGGGTATCATGAGCGTGACTTCGCACAGCGGTTCGTGCCGCCTCCTGCCCGAGGCGCGCATGCAGGCGATGGCAGGTGCGCTGCCGCCGAAATCCATCCCACGCGTCGCGGGCGGACCGTTCACCGAGTGGACGGCTGCGATCCGCGGCGGCCCCAAGTGCGGCTCCGATTTCGACTACGCCGCCGGCCTCACCGAGGTCGTGTTGCTCGGCGTCGCCGCCCAACGCGCCCAAGCCCGCCTCGAGTGGGACGCCGCCGCCGGCCGTTTCTCCAATCGCCCGGATTGCAACATCTTCGCCGGCCCCGGCTACGACTACCGCGCCGGTTGGGGCGTGTAGGCACCGCGCCGGTGGTTCGGGTTGCGAGCACGTCGTCAATTCGTCCGCCCGCCGCTCTCCGAGGTCACTTTCGAATTGAAGGGTTTCAAAGCCACGGCAATCGCATCGGCAGCAGGGAAATCCAGCCTCAACCCTTTTGCCCTGTCAGGCGAATCCCTGTTCCGCCTCATCACTCCAATCCGTATCCCCAATGAAAATCCCGACCTCCGCTCTAAAGCATCTGTTAATGGGCACCCTCGTCCCCGCTGCGGTTGCTCTCGCCCAAAACCCGCCGACACCCGCCGCCGAAGAGGTCTACGTGTTGGGCGAATTTCGCGTCAACACCGCCAAAGACGATAGCTTCATCGCGACGGAAAGCGCCGCCGGCACCCGCATCGCCACCGACCTCATCAACCTGCCGTTCTCCATCTCTGTCCTCACCGAGGAATTCGTAAGGGAGTTCCAACTATTCGATCTCGACCAACAGGCCCCCTTCATCTCCGGCATGGCCGCAGGCGACCCTGCGGCCGGCGGCGGCGGCGGCACGCGGCTGCGCGGCTTCACCGTGCCTTATTTCCGCAACGGCTTTGCCCGCACGCAGGCGCCCGACTCCAACAGCATTGCGCGCACGGAAGTGATCAAGGGCCCTCAGTCGGCGATCTACGGCCGCGTCTCTCCGGGCGGCGTCATCAACTTTATTTCCAAGAAACCCGGGACGCGCTTTGCCTCGGGCCTGAGCTATGTGACCGGTTCCTACGACCACCAGCGCATTTCCGGCGACATCACCGGACCGATCATTCCCGGCAAACTTTTCTATCGGGTCGATGCGACCCACTACGATTTCGAGCGCCCGACAGACTTTTGGTATAATCGCACGACCAACCTTTCCGGATCACTCACCTATAAGCTCTCGCCGAACACGCTGTTCACCCTCGAGCACGAATACACCAACCGCATCATGCAAGGCGGGCAGTCCTTCACCCGCTGGACCCGGGTGAGCGGTCCCCAGACCATCACGGAGGGCTCGGTCTTCTACATGCCCGACCAAGTGCTCGGGAAAAGACTCGCCCAGTTCAACGTCAACGGAGCCCATAACGTCGTCAAACGTAAGGCCGACTCCAGCTACTTAACGATGGAGCACCGGATCAGTCCGGATCTGAATTTGCGGGCCAATTTCGCCTACACCACCCGGGCCTTCCTGAAGGACGGCACCTCGACCCCGGCCACTTGGGCGACCAATCCCACCGCGGCGCGCCAGACCGTGCTGAACTCGCTTACCGGCGTCTGGCTCGATACGTCGCGCGGCATCTGGACCGGGGACCGGGCTGGCGCCTATCAGACGATCGATTACGTGGAAAAAGGCTTCCAGATCGACCTGACGAAAAAATGGAACACCCAAATCAGCCAGCGCACCCTCGTGACTTTCGATACGTTCTTCCAAAACAACGATCAGGGAACCTGGGCGCTCAATGGCGCACCCCTGAACGCCGCGCTCAACGCGCTGGGACTCACGACCACCGCCCAGTTAAACGCCTGGAAAAACCCCGATCCGTTTAATCCCGGCGTGTCCGGCTACTACCCAAATCCGCAGTTCGATTCCAAAACTTGGACCGTGGCGCGGTCTTTCAACGAGCGCTTCTATTACGGCAGCCTGCTCAACCACACCATCGAGCTGATGAATGGTCGCCTCTTCTGGACCGGATCCGCGCGCCAGGATTGGGGGAAATTCACGGTCGGCACCGCCGACGGCAACAAGGCGAAGTTCACTTATAGCACGGGCCTGAATTACCGGGTCCTCGGGCGTCAGGTGGTCGCCTACGGTAACATCGCGACCGGCTTTAATCCCGCGCCGCAGTTTGACGCCAACACGGGGCAACTGTTGGGCAACCAAGAATCGGCGGGCGTCGAATTGGGGTTCAAGGGGGTCCTGCTCAACGACCGCTTTTCCTACACCCTGGCGTTTTTCGACGTGGAGCAGGACAATCAAGTTACCGACAATTCGGAGAACCCCGGCGGCCTCGATCTCTCGCTCCCACGCTCTATCCCGGGCGCGGCCACCCGCTCGCGCGGCATGAGTTTCGACGTCGGCGGCAAGGTGACCGAAAACCTCACGCTACTCGCCAACATCGCTTGGACGGACGTGCGTATCGTAAGACACGCCACCACGCCCAGCCTCATCGGCACGCGCCCGCTCGGCGGGCAGAATGCACCTGCCCGCACCTACTCGATGGCCGCGCGCTACAGTATCCGCAAAGGTCTGCTCGCTGGGGTGCGCCTGGGGCTGACCTATCAGTATGCGGCGGAATACATGCGCATTGGGCCGACCGCCACCGCCACCGCGATTACGCTGCCGTTTTTCAACGCAGAGGTCAGCGAGTGGAGCGCGGTGATCGGTTACGCGTTCAAAAGATTTAAGAACGGCTCGCGGCTCGATTTGTCACTGAACGTGAACAACCTTCTTGACGAAAAAGAGATGACCACGGCTGCCTACTATCCCGAGGGCCGCACCGTGCGACTCACCGCGGGACTGCGCTTCTGAGTTGAATTCGCCGGCCAACGTGCTGCTCCAAAGATCATGCCGTCTCCCCTAGCCTTCCTCTCCGCTGCCGGCCTCGGTCGCGCCCGCGCCGGTTTCTTCGGTTCTCTGCTTCGGTTGGGAGTCGTCACTATGGCACTCACGATCGGCGGCGTCGGATTGTGCGCCGAAAGCACACCCCAGCGTAACACCCAGTTCCGGCCGGGACAGCCGTGGCCCGACACCCAGGGCACCCACCTCAACGCCCATGGCTTCTGCATCCTCGATTTCGGTGGCCGCCACTATTGGTATGGGGCCCACAAGATCGCGGGTAAAACCGAGTCCGAGAAAAACGAGGCCGGCGTCCGCTGCTACGTCAGCGATGATCTGCTCAACTGGCAGGATACCGGGCTGGTGCTGGATGTCTTCGCGCCGGGGGCGCATCCCGAACTGGCCGACGCCTCCATTCTCGATCGGCCCAAGGTCATCTATCACGCCGCGACCAAAAAATTTATCCTCTATTTCAAACTCTACCCGCCCAAATCGCAGGGCGGAAAATCCGGCGTAGATTTTGCCTACGTCGGCGTGGCGACCGCGACGGAACCGACGGGACCGTTCCACTACCAGGGTCGTTTTCTCGGCGGGAACAGCCGGTTCGGCACCGGCGATTTCACCATCTTTGCCGACACCGACGGATCGATCTACCACCTCGGCGTGCGCAAGCCCGACAAGGTTCACGTCGCCGGCCGGATGTCCGACGACGGCTTGCGGCCGGCGGGTGACTACGTGGAACTGGCCGGAGTCACCCTCAAAACCGAAGCCCCCGCGCTGTTCCGCCGCGGCAATAAAATCTACTTCCTCGGTTCCGACAGCAGCGGTTGGGCGCCCAATGCCGCCCGCATGTTTGTGGCGGACCGGGTCACCGGTCCCTACCAAAATCTTGGCAATCCCGTCCGCGGCCTAAATCCCCACAACCATCTTGGCCCCGAAAAAACCTTCGGCGGACAAAGCACGTTTGTTTATCCCGTCGCCGGCCGCCGCGACGCGTGGATTGCCATGTTCGACATCAATGTGCCGCAGAATCCGATCACATCCGGTTACATCTGGCTCCCGATCGAATTCGAAGGCGACCGCCCGGTCATCCGCTGGCGCGATCAATGGGATCTCTCGGTCTTTTCCAAAAAATGAAAACGTATCTGCTTTTGAAACTCCGGTGGCTGCTCGCCCCCCTGCTCCTCGCCACCCTCTCCGCGCAGCCGCTCGCCAACGATCGCTATTCCGTCGCGCCCGCGGCTGACGGCGCCGTGCAACTCACCGCCAAGGATGCCGGTTCGTGGACTTTCCGCGGCGACTTCGTGGTGCTCATGGCCACCGTCGATCCCAAGCCCGCGATGCGGCCGGGCAATATCCCGCGCGTCTCCTATAATCTCGTCACTTGGCAAACGCCGGCAAAGTCAGGCGGCGCCGCGCTCAAGTCCGTGAAACGTTCCAACGAACAGGGCGGCGACGGCTTCGACGACCGGATTCTCGACGGCGACACGCGGCAGCGCACCGCCGACGTATTTGCGGCCGCACCGACCACGCAGGTCCGCGCCACGGCCGTCACCCGGGACGGCGACGCGCTCCGCTTCGCCTTCGCCGAGCACGCCGACTTCACCCTCGCCGCCACGCTCACCTTGCCGCCCGGCGACGCCGAGCCCGTCCTCGCCTTCACCCTCACGCCCAAACGCGCCGCTTGGTTCTCCGTGGGCTACACCGGCGCCCCCGCGTTTGCCGCCGCCGAACTCGCCGAAAGTTGGCAGCCCTTCATCTGGCAGGGAAAGAGGTTCCCCGACCGCTCCTACCTCACGCTGGCCTTCCAGTGCTCCCTGCCCGCGACGTTTGTGCGCACGGGCAACGTCACCCTCGGCGTGGTGGCCGATGCCGATGAACTGCCTTTCTCGCCGCTGCCGCTGTTCGACAACAGCCGCTTCGGCGTCGCCCTGCGCAACCCCGCGGGCCAAGCGCAGCCGATGATCTTCGCCCCGGCGCTCGGCGGTGCCGAATCGAAACGCACGCCCGGCCAAGCCTTTTCCTTTAAGGTCCGTCTCTTCGCCGGCGCGGGCGACGTCACCGTGGCATACGAGACCCTCGCCCGCCGGCTCTACGGTTTTCGCGACCACCGCCGCAACGCCATCGCCTCGCTCAACGAGACCTTGGACAACATGATCGACTACGGGATGAGCCATTACAGTTGGTTCATCGAAGAGCTGAAGGGTTGCGCCTACTCAACCGACGTCCCCGGCGCGGTGAAGAACGTTTCCTCGCTCAATCCCCTCAACCTCGCGCTCATCACCGACGACGAGGAGATCTTTCAAAAGCGTGCCTACCCGATCCTCGAATTCATGCTCTCGCGCGAAAAATTCCTCTTCTCGCTCGACCCGAAACAAAAAATCCAAAGCCCCTCGCGCGCCTTGCTCGGCCCCTGCGCGCCGGTCAGCGAACTTGCCACGCTCTACGGCATGACCCACGGCGCCTCCCCGGTTTTCCGTCAGCTCGCCGAGCGAATGCTTGGAAAAAACCGCACGCTCAACCTCGACGACGTTTCCGAAGGCGGCACCTGGCCCAACCAGCTCGCGCTCTACCGCGGGACCGGTGATGCACGATTTCTCGCCGCCGCCCGCCGCGGCGCCGACGCTTACCTCCAGGAATTGGTGACCTCGCCCGTCACCGGATTCACCGCGCAGGGGCTCTTTTTTTGGACCGGGTTTACACCGAAGTGGATCGATTTGCTCCAGCTCTACGAATCGACCAACGACCGGCGTTACCTGGAGGCCGCGCGTCAGGGCGCCCGCCAGTATACGATGTTTACCTGGATGGCGCCGCGCATTCCCGCAGTCGACGTGACCGTCAATCCCGGCGGCAAGGCCCCGCTCTATTGGTATCTCAAGAGCAAGGGCCACACACAGATGACCGCCCCCGAGGAAACCGTGCCCGCGTGGCGACTTTCTGAAATCGGCCTCACGCCCGAATCGTCGGGCACGATGTCGGGGCACCGCGCCATCTTCATGGCCAACTACGCCCCGTGGATGCTCCGCATCGCCGCACTCACCGGCGATTCACTGCTCCACGATGTCGCGCGCTCCGCCGTCGTCGGCCGCTATCGCAATTTCCCCGGCTACCACATCAACACCGCCCGCACCACGATCTACGAACGCGCCGATTATCCGCTGCGTGAGCACAAGGCGCTCAGCGTGAATTCATTTCACTACAATCACATCTGGCCGCACATGAGCATCCTCGTCGACTTCCTCGTCACCGACACCTTCGCGCGGTCCGGCGGCAAGATCGATTTCCCCGCACACTTCATCGAGGGCTACGCCTACCTGCAGAGTAAATTCTACGGCGACCGCCCGGGAAAATTCTTCGACCGTGATGATGCCGTGCTCTGGCTGCCCCGCCGGTTGATCAAAAGCGGCTCCGTCGAGCTCAACACCCTCGTTGCCCGTGGCCGCGACCGCCTCTACCTCGCGTTCACCAACCAATCCACCGAACCCGTCACCACCGAGATCGCGCTCAACGCCACGATTCTCCCGCAACTCGCCGGCCAGACTTTTCGCACGCGCGTCTTCAGCGATGGCTCGGCCACGACGCTGCGCGACGGCCGGCTCACCGTCACCGTGCCGCCGATGGGGCTCACCGCCGTCGAGGTCGAGGGCCTCGTCGTCACGTCGAAATTCCAAGACCGTCTCGTGGGCGCCCGCGCCGCCGATGCGTGGCGCCGCGACCACGTCGAACTGCCTTTTGGCGGCACGCAGGCCATGATCCTTAACTTCGGCCCCGCCGCGACCACGGCCTTCGTCTATCTCCAAGCCGACGACTCGAAGTTTAAAGAAGTGACGCTCAGCTACGCCATCGGCGCCCAGAAGGCCACGCTCACCGATTCGACCTACCCGTTTGAATTCACCGTCCCGGTGCCGGCCGGCGCGACCGCCTTCGATTTCGAAGTGCAGGCCGTGACGCTTTCCGGTGAAAAACAATCCTCCGGCCCGGCGACCCTCCAACGTTGAAACCACGGCGCCAAAAATTGGTGAACGACTTCACCACCGCGTCGGTTGTTTGCCTCCGCCGACGAGGCGAACCTCGCCATCTAAAAAACCTCCCTTAACCGTCATCGCCTTCGACGCCCGGGGCGAGTCCGTCGCCCGGGCCCCCGCCACTTCCTCCCCTCCCACCAATGAAAAAAATCCCACACCTCCGCTGGTGGATCGTCGGCCTGATCTTTTTCGCCTCCGTCCTCAACTACATCGACCGTCAGGCGCTCTCAATCCTCGCGCCCACCATTCAAAAAGAGCTCAACCTCTCCAACGAAGACTACGCCTCCGTCCTCAACGCCTTTCTCATCGCCTACACCGTCGCGCTCATCCTCTCGGGCAAAATCGTGGACCGCTTCGGCGTCCGCATAAGTCTGGCCATCTTCGTCGGCTGGTGGTCCATCGCCAATATCTTCACCGGCTTCGCGCGCTCCGCCATGTCGCTCGGCGTTTGCCGCTTCTTCCTCGGCCTCGGCGAGGCGGGCAACTGGACCGCCGCGCCCAAGGCGGTTTCCGAGTGGTTCCCCGCTAAGGAACGCGGCCTCGCCATCGGCATTTACACGCTCGGGGCCACCGTCGGCGCCACCCTCGCGCCCGTCCTCATCGTCGGCCTCGCTTCGTGGCACAGTTGGCAAGCCGCCTTCATCGTCACCGGCTCGGCCGGCCTTCTCTGGCTGATCCCTTGGCTCTGGCTTTACCGCCGCCCCAGCGAACACCCCCGCCTCTCCGCCGAAGAACGTACCTTAATCGAGTCCGGTCAGGCCGCCGATCAAGCCGCCACGGCCTCGGCCCAAACGCCCGGCTCCGCTCCGGCCGCCGACTGGGGTAAATGGCACCAGGTCCTGTTCCGCCGCGAGGTTGTGCTCCTCATTTTCGCCCGCATGTTGACCGACCCCGTCTGGTATTTCTTCCAGTTCTGGTTCGCCAAATATCTCTACGACGCGCGCGGTCTCGACCAGAAATCCCTCAGCGTCACTTGGGTCGTTTACCTCGCCGCCGATGTCGGCGTCCTCGCCGGCGGCTGGCTCTCCGGCCTGCTCATCGCGCGCGGCACCACTCCCGTCCGCAGCCGGCTGTGGATCATGCTCGGCTGCGCCGCTCTCGTCCCCCTCGGCGCGATGATCCCGCACGTCGACGCCTTGTGGCTCGTCCTCGCCTTCGGCATGGCCGCCGTGCTGGCGCATCTCGCGTGGCTCATCAACCTCAGCGCGCTCGTCGTCGACCTGGTCCCGCGCGGCTCGCTCGCGTTTGCCTTCGGCGTGATCGCCGCCGGCAGTTCCTTGGGCGGCCTGATGATGAACAAAGCTGTCGGCTCCCTCGTGACCAACACATCCTACGACCCCGCCTTTGCCTTCATGCTGCTCCTGCACCCGCTCGC
>SXGQ01176232.1_pt1 | contig 90894 bp, 68 predicted proteins | sample 3178371 | NCBI WGS metagenome assembly SXGQ01 (sample SAMN11356859, study PRJNA531348) | freshwater metagenome | isolation source: freshwater sample F1-20 | place: China: Fuxian Lake, Yuxi | collected 2017-12-25 | reverse complement strand
GGCCACCGGGCGGAATTTGCGGCGATGAACGAGCTAGATTTGGCGAGCTTGCAATCACGCGCCGAAGCGGAGCTGCGGTTCGAAGCGCGGGTGGACGATTGGGCGATGCGGAAATTCATCGCGACGAATCTGGAGCGGATGCCCGACGGCGCCAGCGGATGGCGGTGGGTGATCAACCTGCCGGTCGTCACGGAGGCGCTGCCCGATCTGGAGCGGAATTCAATCGCCGCGGCTGATAGGTTCTCGGGCCCAACCTTGTTCATTGTTGGCGGCCGTTCACGCTACGTGAGCGCGACAGACCACGCTTTGATTGTTGGGCATTTCTTGGCCGCGCGCGTGGAGACGATCGGCGAGTCCGGGCACAACCCACATATGGAGGCCCGGGCGGCGTTTGTGGCTCTGATCGAATGACGGAATTCCCACCTCAATGGGCGGATTTTGCCGGTGCTGCGGGGGTGACGGAGTCGGCGGCGGAAGTCGGCGCGGGCACGGGAGCAGCGCCGACGAGCGGGCGATAGAATTCCACTTTGCCGGTCTCGATGTCGTAGAAGCCGCCGATGATGTCGATGGCTTGGCGGTCGTGGAGTTCGCGGAGAACGATGCTGCGTTCGCGGATTTGACGGACGGCGAGGATGACGTTGAGGCGGCCGACGTCGTCGACGAACTTCAGGTTTTTCGACGTGCGTGGTTTGCCGTCGGCCGGCACACCCACGACGGCGGGTTTGATGCGGGCGAGAAGAGACGTGAGATTCCCCAGCACGACGTCGTCGGCGGCACCCTTCATAGCGTCACAATGGCTGTGACCGAGAACGACGATGAGTTTGGCGCCGGCGACCTTGTGAGCGTATTCAAGCGAACCGAGGACGTCGTCGTTGATAATGGTGCCGGCGAGCCGAAGGCTAAAGACATCGCCGAGGCCCAGGTCGAAGACGTGCTCGACGGCGGTACGGGAGTCCATGCAGCTCACGATCGAGGCGAACGGGTGTTGGCCGTGGGCGATGGCTTTGACTTGGGCGGGCAAATCTCGGGCGGTACGCCGGCCGGCGAGGAACCGGGCATTGCCCTCTTGCAGCCGGATGAAAGCGGCGCTGGGCGACATAAGGGTCTGATCTGCCTCGGTCACGACGGCCAGAGCTGCCGGGGTGGGAGAAGCCGGAGCCGGAGAGGAATTGGCGCGGAGCGCGACCAGCCCCAAAAGCGGAAACAAGCAAAGCGCCTGAAACAGAGATGCCCGACGGAAATAATGCATCGGGCGAGCATCGGCACGCTGGCCGCCGACTTAAAGCAGGAACCTGCGGCGCGCTAACGCCGCGCCCAGAGACGAAGGGCGGCGAGCAAGTAGGTCTCGAGGGCGGCGGACTCGTTGAGATTCAGGCGGAGAAGACCGACGGCGTGCTCGAGCTCGTCGACGCTGGCGGTGAAGGCGCGCCGCGCCGGCTCGTTGCCGGCGGTCAACCTTGGGAGAGCGAAATTGCGGGTGGCGGTTTCTATCTCGGCAAAGAGGCGGAGCCGGATCCCGTTGGCGATTCCGGTTTCGATGGCCTCGATTTCATCGTCCTTGATGTCGACGGGGAGCTTTTCCTTTTGCTGTTTCCAGACCTCAGCGGTCGCGAAATCGAGCACCGCACCGAAGCGGGAAACGAGACCATAAATCGCAAAAACATGGTCGGCCACGGTTCGTTTATCCGGGACTATTTCGGAGAGGCGCTTGAGCCAGGCCCGGTAGTCGTCGAGCCACGCGGGCCAACCGTCGGTGTCCACCGACAGACCGGAAGACGGGAACCGAAAGTGCAGGACGCGGCTACGAATCGTGGGGAGGAGCGCATAGGGGCGCGTCGTAAGGAGCAGCAGGGTCGTGTGCGGCGGCGGTTCCTCGAGGGTCTTCAAAAACGCGTTGGCCGACTCGACGTTCATGCGGTCGGCCTCGTAAATGATGGCGACCTTTTGGGCGGAGACCGCCGAGGTGACGTAGAGCTTGGGGAGAAACTCGCGCATCGTGCCGGGCTCGGGGTTTTCCGCTTTGCCGATCGGAATAAGGCGCATTTTGCCCTTGGGGCGGAGGGCGAGGTAGTCGGGATGATCCTTGACCGCGAAGTGAGCCGAGGATGCAGGTGTGTTGAGCAGTCGGTCCGCGATGGCGTGGGCCACGCCGACAAGCGTGCCGAGGTCGTCGCCGTGAAGGAGAAGACTGTGCGAAAGCCGGTGACGGACGATGGCTTGCTCGATGACAGCGACGCCGGGGGTGCCGACAAGGGCGGCGGGCCAAGGAGCGGGGGCGATCATGGTGCGACTGGGGGCTGCGCGTTCGCCGCGAGGAAACTGACCATCGCGGCTCCGGCTGCTTCATCGACTCTGAACTCGCCCGAAAGATCACCCGCGCTGACTTTCCAAACCTTGCCCATCGGCATCAGCGATAGGACGCTTTCTGTCCCACGGAAGCAGTTTAGCTCTGAATCAGACATCATTAACGTCCACGAATTAGTCGCGGTCGGCTCGGCGCGACTGATGATTTGCGAGAGATGGGCGATCGACGTCCGGTCCTGAAGATACTCCACGGTGGGCCCGCTTTCCGGACGACGGGAAATGATCACGCGGTCTGCGCTGGCGAGAAGGTCGGTTAAGCGGCGGGCAATTCTCTCGGATTCTTGGCGCGCGGATTGCATTTCGACCTGGGCGCGCTCCGCGACCTGCTCCTCTCGCTGACGGATGTTAACTTGGGCCATCGCCCAACCGGCGATCCCCGATGCTACGACCACTGTTGGCAACAAGGTGAGGAAACGGTTCATCGTGCTACCAACGTCTGGGGCGAGTTTTTCTTAGAACGAAAAGCAACGCCGGATCAGCCGAGGCGGGCTTGCACTTCGGACCAGATTTTTTTCTCGATGGCATCGGCGGACTTGGTGCCGTCGACGACGACGATGCGCTCAGGTAGACCTTTGGCGAGGACGAGGTAACCTTCGCGGACTTTGGTGTAGAAATCGATGTTCTCGCGCTCCATGCGATCGGGCAGGTCGGAGGCGCGTTGCTTCAGTCGGGCGAGACTTACCTCGGTGGGCACATCGATGACGATGGTGAGATGAGGCATGACGTTCCCGATGGCGAAGCGGTTGATCTGCGCCACGGGATCGGCGGCGAGATTGCGGGCGATGCCTTGATAAACGGTCGACGAGTCGAGGAAACGGTCGCTGAGGACGACTTTGCCCGCGAGCAGGGCGGGGGCGATCACTTCACGCACCAGTTGGGCCCGGGCGGCCGCAAACAGCAGGAGCTCGGTCTCGGCGCACATCTCGTCGCCCTTGGAATTGTGGACGATGATATTGCGGATTTGTTCGCCGATCTCGGTGCCGCCCGGTTCACGAACCGTCACGACGTCGCGCTTGATCTTCTGCAGATGGGCGGCGAGACGTGCGATCTGGGTGGATTTCCCCGAACCCTCGGAGCCCTCGAAAGAGATCAGCCGGCCGGATGAATTTTTGGAGGATGGCATGGGAAAAGGTAAGTGATCAGCTCCAGTTGGCGAGGAACGTCTCAAGGTCGGCCAAGCTGGGACTCTTGGCCGTGCGCACATAGTGGCCGCTGGTGCAGACGCCGGCGCCGAGGCAAGCTTCAGGCGAGCAACCGATGAGCTGGGCGGCGCTAAAGCCCGCGTTGAAGTGGTCGCCGGCACCGGTGGTGATGAGGGGCTGGGCTACATAGGGCCCGGGAATCCACCACGTGCCGTCGCGGGTCGCGCAAGCGGCGGATTCTTTGGGGTGAATGACCACGGTGGTGAGATCGAGGCGTTGGCGGATCTTCTCCGCCATCTCGCGGAGACCGGATTCGCTTTCGGAGACGACCCCGAAGCCGAGCGCGGTGAAGACCTGTTGGGCTTCCTTGAGATTTAGCCCGAGTGTGACGCGACCGAATTGCTCAAATTTCCCGATGACATCGAGCGCGTAAACGAGATCGGCGGCGGAACGTTTTTCCGGGTCGGCGAGGTCGAAGAAGAAAGTGCGCCCGGGTCGGACCGGGGTCGCCGGGAGAACGCGTTCAACCAGATCGGTGAAGATCGCGGTCATGTTGGGAATCATGGTCCAGTTGACCAAGGCAACGAGATCGCTCGCGGCGAGTGCGGCGCGGTAGCCGTCGATGCCGCCGAGGGCGGTCGTGATGTTGGCGGCGGTGACTTCGTCGAGGCTGCGCATCATTCCGAGCATGACTTTGCCGTCCGTGAATTCGACGGCGGTGGTCTGGGCCGGTTCAACAAACGAGATGACGCGGGCGCGGCTCGCAAAGTCCGCGAAGACCGGATGCACCGCGCCGCGGCCGAGTGCGCCGACGTAGGTGACGCTGGCGCCATGGGCGAGCAGGGCGTTGCCCATGATCGGGCCGTTGCCGCCGAGTTTGTCCATCCGGGGATAGAACTCGATGTTGGTGCTCTTGCCGGCGGCCCCGATGATGCGTTGGCCAAATTCGGCAATCGTGGGAAAGGGTGTGAAGTTGTCCCCTTGGCCGGCGCGCTGGGCGACGGGGGTTACAATGGTATCGACGAAGCCATCGAAGCCAACGAGTGCGGTCTTTTGGGCAAGCGAGCCACGGCGGTCGCGGAGCTCACGGAGGGTGCGAGTCTTGAAGTCCATGTGAAAGTAAGGATACGCAGCGAAAAATCACCGGGACGTGGCGGCAAACAGATTCGCGCGGGGCGGAATTCTCCGGTGAAAGTCCGCGGCAAAAAAGCGCAGGGAATTTCCGTTGAACGCGCCGCGCAAACCCGCCAACTCTTCAATTCTATTCATCATGCCCGCGCCGCTCACCGCTCCTCTGTTCCTCGCCTCCGCCAACATCATTGAGATCTTCGAACGAACCGGAATGGTCGACAAGGTGATCGTCCTCGGCCTCGCGCTGTTCAGCCTGGTGGCTTGGACGGTGATGATCGCGAAGCATTATGAGCTGAAGCGCCTGCGGATGTTGAATCATAATTTCGACGCCCACTTGCGGGATCAAAAGTCGCTGCTCTCCCTGCCGGAGTCGTTTAAAAACAAGCGGTCGATCCCGTATGCCGATCTGTTTGCCGACGCGATGGAGAGTTACTGGCGCGCAGCGGCGATCATGAAGGAGCAGGGGATCGTCAATTCCCGCGCGCCGCTGGAGCACGCCGAGAACGCGATCCAGCGAGCCATCGCCCGCCAGACCCTGCGCTACGAATCGAGCATGATTTTTCTGGCCTCCATTGTGTCAGGCGCGCCGTTCATCGGGTTGCTTGGCACGGTTTGGGGCGTGATGGAGGCCTTTAGCGCCGTCGCCAACCAACAGACGGCCGGAATTCAGCAGCTGGCGCCGGGCGTCTCGGGTGCGATGTTGGCTACGATCGCGGGCTTGGTGGTCGCGATCCCCTCGGTTTTCGGCTACAATTTGCTGCTCGGTAACACCCGCGAAATGATCACCGAGATCGAGAACTACGCCAGTTCACTCGCGGACCGGCTCGAACTCGAGTACAAGTAAACGGACGCCCGCACCATGGCCCGTAATTTTCGCCGCACGCGCTCGGCCCACCCCATCGCCGATTTGAACGTCACCAACCTGATCGACCTGGGGTTTATTTTGCTGATCATTTTCATGGTCGTCGCGACGGTCGCCAAGCAGGAGCAGACCTTGCCCGTAAATCTTCCGACGGAGTCAAAAAGCATCCAGATCAAGCCCGACCCCGACGATAAATTTGAAAGCATCACCATCCGGGCCGACGGCTCAATCAGCCTCGGCGGCCGACAGCTCACGATGGCGCAGCTGGGACGGGAGCTGAGCAGCTTTGCCGGTCAACCCAAGCCGCCGGTCTTTCGCCTCCGGCTGGATGCCGACGCGACCGCCCAGCACTTCGTCGCGGTCATGGATGAATTGAAGAAGCAGAATCTCTTCAAAATCACCTTCGATACCCAGACGGCGAACTAGGAGGTTTTGCCCTGATACGTTGAGCCTCAAGCTTGCCCGCTCCCAATGTCTGACCGCTCACCCGCTTTCATGCTCTCGCTCACCCTCCACGCGGCGGTCGTGGCGGTGCTGCTGTTTTTGAGTTATGCGGCGAGCCCCGGGAAAAAGGAAAAGCCCCAAGTCTTCGAGTTGGTCGCCGGCGCCGGGGACAACTACATGGCCACCGAAGCTCCCGCGCTCGGATCGCCCGGCGGAGTCAAACTGGAGCTTCCGGCCCCACCAGTCCCCCAACCGCAGATTGAACCGACACCGGAACCACCCGCGCCTCAGCCTGCGATCCCCGAACCTTCGCCAATTACGCCGGCTCCGATTGAGAAAAAAACTCCGCCGGTGAAAAAAGCGGACGCGCCCGAGCCCACCGACGCGCCTAATTTCAAGAAACAAATCACCAAGCAGATCATCCGGGCCGAGTCGCAGGCGAAGCGCGACATCAAGCGCGAGCGTGAGAAGGAAGCGAAGATTACGAAGGAAGCTTTCGACAAGGCCAACAAGGCTAAGGCCAAACAGGCCTCGAACGCCAAAGGCAGTCCCGCAAAAGTGGCCAAGATCGACGCCGAGGGCATCGCGGCGGGAGTCGTGGGAGGATCGCCAAAGAACAAGACCGGCGGGGCAGGGGGCAAGGCCTTGGTCGCCGACGATGGCAAGCCGATGGAGCGCTACTTCTCGTTGCTTAAACTTCGACTGAAGGAAAACCACGAGAAGCCCTCGGGGCTGAGCGATACGCTGGTGGCGCGGGTCGAGTTCTTCGTGGGCGCGGACGGTTCAATCAGCCGCGTTAGAATCAAGAATTCATCCGGAAGCGCTGAGTTTGACCGCTCGGTCTTGGAGGCGTTTTCGCGCACGCGGACCATCGGCGCGCGTCCCGACAAGAAGGGCGAGACCGTAGAACTCGAATTCAAGATGAGGGAAGAAGACTCTGGCTGAGCCGGGGCCGACGGGTCCGGCTCCTTGCCACAAAAAAGCCGGCCAAACCACTTGGATTTGACCGGCTAAATTGGTGGACCCTAGCGGTCTCGAACCGCTGACCTCCTCAATGCCATTGAGGCGCTCTACCAACTGAGCTAAGAGCCCGATCGCCCGTGCGAGAGGCCAAAAAATCGAAAATCCCGCGACGAACGCAAGGAGTTTTTTGCGAAAGCGCCCAATGCCTTCACGGCTCAGCGTGGCGTCTCCAGCAATGGCGGCGGCTCCGGCGGACGCCCGGATTGAAAAAGGGCCATCACTTCCCGCCAGTGTTCCTCTTCCCGCTCCCGTCGCAAGACGGCCCGGTATTCCGTCTCGCCGGCGAAAAAGATGAAGCCGAATAAAAAAGCGGTGAGGTAGGCCTCAAATCCAAATGCGGCGATCAGCGCGGCGGCGACAGCGAAAATTTTTCCCACCGTGGCCGCCCAAAATGTGGCCCGGACATAGGGCATCTTTGTGGCCAGCAGCGCCCGCAGAATGCGACCTCCGTCCATAGGAAAGACGGGGGAGAGGTTGAAACACCCCATGAGCAGATTCCAATGCAGCAAAAGATGGGCAAACCCAGTAACGCTGGCCTCGTAATTCGAAAACGAACAGAATGAGAACCTCTCCGGCAGTCCGAAGCTCGCCCAAAGCAGACCGGCGATGGCGAAGTTAACCGCGGGGCCCGCAAGCGTCATGAGCAATTCCTTCGCCGGCTCCCGCGGGATCGACTCAAATTCTGCCATGCCGCCGATGGGCATCAGCAAGATCCGCCGCACGCCAAAGCCGTAATGCATCCCGGTGAAGCAATGCCCCAGCTCGTGCAGCACGATACAGGTGAAAAAGGCCGCCAAGATCGCCACGCTCCAAGCAGCCCCGAGGAGGCCATCACTTTGCCAACCTTCCCAAGCGATGTAGGCCAGCAGCAGCAGAAAACTCCCGTGTAACGCGAGTTGGATACCCCGGATGCGGAACAAGTTTATTGACCAGCCAAGCATGGGAAGCAATCAAAGCGGGCCGACGGAATTCGCCAGCACCATCGACGGTGATCGCTGCGCCGGTCCGTAAGTTATTATGACTGATCCTGCCGCCAAACCACCGACCATCCTTGTCATCGATGACGACGCTGAGATCCGTTACTCGCTCACCCGGGTTTTGAGTTCGCGGCGTTATCAGGTAACCGAAGCCGCGAGCGGTGAGCAGGGGATCGCGATGGTCAAGAAAGGTCCGTGGCCGGACCTCGCGTTTCTAGATGTGCGCATGAGCGGCATGAGCGGCATCGAAGCGCTGCAACATATTCGCTCGGTCAACCCCAAGCAACTGGTCGTGCTTATGACGGCGTTTGGCACGGCCCAAACGGCGATCGAGGCGATGAAATACGGCGCGTTCGACTACGTGATGAAGCCGTTCGACCCGGCCAAGGTACTTTCTCTCGCCGAGAACGCGCTCAAGGCCCACGCCGATCTGCGCGCGGTCGGCGATTACAAACCCACCATCAACGCCGATGACTATCGCGAGGGGATCGTCGGATCATCTCCGGTGATGCAGGATGTCTTTAAGGTGATCGGGCAAGTCACCGCCAGTGATGTGACCGTGATGATCACCGGTGAGAGCGGCACGGGCAAAGAACTCGTCGCCCGTTCGATTTGGAAACACAGCCATCGGGCCGGCAAGCCGTTCATCGCCGTCAACTGCTCGGCGATTCCGGACAATTTAATCGAGAGCGAGCTCTTCGGTCACGAAAAGGGCTCTTTTACGGGTGCGACCGGTCAACGGCTGGGCAAATTCGAGCTCTGCGATGGCGGCACTATTTTCCTGGACGAAATCGGCGACATGGCGCTCGCGACTCAGACGAAGATCCTGCGCGTGCTCCAGCAAGGCGACATCCAGCGCGTCGGCGGCACCGAGACGATCAAGGTCGACGTGCGCATCCTCGCCGCGACGAACAAGGACCTGGAGGAAATGGTAAGGGCGAAAACGTTCCGCGAGTATCTTTACTACCGCCTGAACGTAGTCCGCATCCGTATGCCCGCGCTGCGCGAGCGGGGCGACGACGTGCCGCAGATCGTCGATTTCTGCCTGCAAAATTTATTCAAGCAGCGTAAGGCGCGCGCGAGCAAAGTCTCACCCGAGGCGATGGCTATTCTGGTGCGCTACCGTTGGCCGGGAAATGTGCGCGAACTCGAAAACGTCATTTACCGCAGTGCGGTGATTGCCCAAGGCGAGGCGATTCTGGTCAAGAACTTGCCGAGCGAAATTCTCGAAACAGCCGGCGAGGGCGATGCCCCGGTTGGAGAACTGCCCGCGACGACTCCGGTTCCGGGCGGCGCGGCTTCCCCGGAAAGCGCTCCGCCGACACTGACCTTGGTCCGGGCGTTGGATTTTGTTTACGACGAGCTGGCGCAGAGGGGCGGACCGCTCATGCTTCCGCTGACCGCAGCGATGCTGGAACGAGCGCTCAAGGCGGCGGCCGGCGACCTAGCCAAGGCGAACGCTCAGCTCGGTCTGATTGAATCACAACCGGAGGAATTGCCGAAAAAGAAGTCTGCGCCCATCAAGCGCAAAACGTAACCCGCCGCCGTGCGTCTTGCCGCGCACCACCCACCATTATGCTAAATCGCCCCACACTCATGCGAGGCGCCTTCGGGCTTCTCTTGGCGCTTACTTGCGCTTCGTTTGCCGGAGCTTTGGCTCCGACAGCGAAGAAAGTGCTCTTCTTCACCAAATCGTCCGGATTTGAGCACTCAGCGATCAAACGCATCGCCGGAAACCCCTCGTTTGCCATGCAGGTGCTCAAGGAACTCGGCGCCAAGCACCGCATCGAATTCACCGAGTCAAAGGACGGCAGTCTCTTCACGCCGGAGTATCTGGCGCAGTTCGACGCATTCCTGTTCTACACCAGCGGCGATCTCACGCTCGCGAAGAACGACGAGAAACAAGGCGACGGCAATCCGCCCATGACTGCGGCCGGCAAGGCCGCGTTTCTTCAGGCGATCCGCGACGGCAAAGGTTTTGTCGGCACGCATAGCGCCAGCGATACGTTTCACCCGCCGGGCAACAAAGGACACGGTCCAGCCCGCAACCAGGACGACGGCGACAAGCTCGATGACTACACCCGGATGATCGGCGCTTCGTTTATCAAACATGATGCCCAGCAAAAGGCGCGGCAGATCATCGGGAGCCCGAAGTTTCCGGGAATCGCCGCGCTGCCGGCCGGTTTCGGTCCGCATGAAGAGTGGTATTCGCTCAAAAACTTCGCGTCCGATCTGCATGTAATCCTCGCGCAAGACACTTCCTCCATGGATGGTCCGTCCTATAAGCGGCCGCCGTATCCTTCGACGTGGGCGCGGATGCATGGCAAGGGCCGCGTGTTTTATACGAGCATGGGCCATCGCGAAGACGTATGGTCGAGCCCTGAGTTTCAAGCCGTGCTCATGGGCGGTCTCGAGTGGGCCCTCCGCCGCGTCGATGCCGAAATCACCCAGAATCTCACTCAGGTGACGCCTGAGGCCCGCGTGCTTCCGGTCTATGTCGAGCCGCCGCCGCCCAAGAAAAAAGCGGCTCCGGGTGCCAAGGCCGAAGCGAAGAAGTAAGTCCGCTCCGGCGCTTTTATCAGCCCGCTCCAGGCGGGCTTTTTTCTTATACCCATGAACCCCGCCGTCTCTCTCCGAGTCCCCTTTGCTCTGCTCGGTTTGCTCCTTGCTCCGCCCGTTTCCCGCTCAGCCGACGAATTCCCGCTTGGACCCGACTCCAAGGTTCAGCCCGGCGTACCACAGGGCGAACTGATCAAGTTTGAATTCAGTGATTCGAAGATTTTTCCGGGCACCACCCGCGAGGTGACGATTTACGTGCCCAAGCAATATGATGGGACGAAGCCGGCCTGCGTTTACGTGAATCAAGACGGAGTGCAATGGAGCGCGCCCACGGTGTTCGACAACCTCATCGCACGCGGCGAGCTGCCGGTAATTGTCGGGGTGTTTGTCCGGCCCGGAATTCTGAAGAGTCCCGATGCAAAGACGGCGCTGGACCGTTTTAACCGGAGCTTTGAATACGACGGTCTCGGCGACGCTTACGCCCGATTCTTGCTGGAAGAACTGTTGCCGGCCGTTGAGACCAAAACGGCGGCCGACGGACGCGCGATTAAGCTGTCGCGCTCTGGCAATGACCGCGCCATCGGCGGATCAAGCAGCGGAGCGATCGCGGCGTTTACGGCCGCGTGGGAGCGGCCCGAAGAGTTCAGCCGGGTGTTTAGCGCCATCGGCACCTATGTCGGGCTGCGCGGGGGCGACCGCTATCCGACGCTGATCCGCAAGACAGAGCCCAAAGCGCTGCGCGTGTTTTTGCAGGGCGGCTCCAACGACAACAACATCTACGGCGGCGACTGGTGGATGGCCAACCAGACGATGGAACGCGCCCTGACTTTTGCCGGCTACGACGTAAAACACGTATGGGGCGCAGGCGCGCACAACGGTCGGCACGGGGCGATGCTCTTTCCCGACGCGATCCGATGGCTATGGCGGGACTGGCCGAAACCCGTGGCGATGGCGGCCCCGACGAAGAACGGGGTGCTAACATCGGTCTTGATCCCGGGCGAAGACTGGAAACTCGTGGGCGAGGGCTACCGCCTGAGCGAGGGCGCGGCGGTGAACGCGAAAGGCGAGGTCTTCTTCACCGATATCCCCAACGGTAAAACCTACAAGATCGGCTCCGATGGAAGGCCCGCGGTCTTCATTGCCGATAGCAAGCGCGCCAATGGTCAGGCCTTCGGACCTGACGGTCGGCTCTACGCCGTGGCCACCGGCACGAAGCAAGTTTTGGCCTACGCGGCCGACGGCACGGCGACCACCATCGCTAGTGACATCGCCGGCAACGACCTCGTCGTGGGGCACGCCGGCAACGTTTACGTGACCGAGCCTCTCGCGGTGAAGAACGAAGTGAGCCAAGTTTGGCTGATCCGTCCGGATGGAGCGAAGCAGGTCGTCGACACCGGTGTGAGGTTTGCCAACGGCATCGCGCTTTCGCCGGATCAAACTCTGCTCTACGTGGCGGACTACCGGTCGCACTGGATTTACAGCTATCAAGTGCAGCCCGATGGCACGCTCGCGCACAAGCAGCGCTACTATCATCTGCATGAGCCCGACTCGGAGGATCAGAGCTTTGCCGACGGTTTGAAGGTGGACCGTGAGGGTCGGCTCTACGTCGCAACCCGGCTCGGGATTCAGGTCTGCGACCAAGCGGGCCGCGTCAATGCGATCATTCCTACGCCGAACGGGCGCATCACCAATCTCGTATTCGGCGGCGCCGCCTTCGATACGCTCTACGCGACGTGCAACGACCGCGTCTATCAACGCCGGGTAGGGGTCGTTGGGGCCAATGCGTGGGCTGCTCCGGTATTGCCGAAACCCCCGCGGCTTTAACTCTGAATCTCGGGCCGCGTAGACCCGCTCGACTAACGGTCAGCGAACCCAGACGGGTTGGCTCGATGCCATTTCCAGGCGGTCTCGACGATGGCTTCGATCTGGTTGAACTTTATCGCCCAACCCAACTCTCTGACCGCCTTGGCTGAGTCGGCGTAAAGTGCCGGCGGGTCGCCGGCGCGCCGGGGGGCGAGAATGTAGGGCACCTTGAGGCCGGTAACTTTTTCCACCGCCCGAATTACTTCGAGCACCGAGGTGGGTCTGCCGGTACCAAGATTGTAAAAGAGCGCTGTGCCCGGTTGTTCGAGTTTGGCGAAGACTGCGATGTGCGCGCGGCTCAGGTCGTCGACATGGACGTAATCTCTCAAACAGGTGCCGTCGGGCGTCGGGTAGTCGGTGCCAAAAACCTGCAAGGCGGGGCGACGGCCAACCGCGGACTCAATCGCCAGCGGGATCAAATGAGATTCCGGCACGTGGTCCTCCCCGATGGACCCATCCTCAGCGGCGCCCGCGGCGTTGAAGTATCGAAACGCGGCAAAGCTCAAACCGTGCGCGTGGGCCAGGGCCTTGAGGGCGTTCTCGATATCGAGCTTGGTCTGGCCGTAAGGGTTGATCGGGGCCTGCGGCATTGTTTCAACAATAGGCATCGCGGTCGGCACGCCGTAGGTCGCGCAGGTTGATGAGAAAACGAATTTCTTCACTCCGTGTTTCAACATCACCCGGAGCAGGCCAAGCGTCGCGACCACGTTGTTGAAATAGTATTTGAGCGGATCGTTAACCGACTCGCCGACGTAAGCGAAGGCGGCGAAATGCATCACTGCCTCAATCTCCTCCCGTTTCAGAATCTCCACTACGGCGGCTTCATCGCCCAAGTCCGCCGTGTAAAGGGGAACGCCCGCTGCGATCGCCCCCCTGTGCCCAAACACCAAGTTATCGAGCACTACCGGGCGATGGCCGGCGGCGAGGAGTTGGCGAACACAATGACTGCCGATGTAACCGGCTCCGCCGACGACGAGAACGTTCATAGAAATGAGAGGTTTTATTGCTTTCAGTAGCGGGATGGCTAGCGATTTCCGTTTACCACGTAATGAAGCACGCGCGCATCGTCATCACCGGAGTAGGTCTCACCGCCCCCAACGGCAATTCACTGCCCGAATTCCGAAAGAATTTGCTCAACGGCGTCGCTGGAATCGAGCGCATGGAAGTCCGGTATATGGGCTCCCAGCTTGCCGGCGTGTGCCACTTCGACGCGCTCAAGTATCAAAAGAAAAAAGAAGTCCGCGTCGGCACCCGGGCCGGTTCGATTTCCATCTATTGCGCAAGAGAAGCCCTGAATGACAGCGGCGTAAATTTTGAGGCCATGGCGAAAGATCGGGTCGGCATCTATATCGGTTGCACCGAGCACGGGAATGTCGAGACCGAGAATGAGATCTACAACATCTCGAAATTTAACTACGACACGAAGTTTTGGTCGCATTACCACAATCCGAGAACTGTCGCCAACAACCCTGCCGGAGAGACGTCGCTCAATCTTGGCATCACCGGGCCCGCCTACACGATCGGCGCAGCCTGCGCGGCCGGCAACATGGGCCTTATCCACGCGGCGCAGATGTTGCGCTTGGGCGAAGTCGATTTTGCGCTGTGCGGCGGCGTGAGCGAAAGCATCCATACATTTGGGATCTTCGCCGGATTCAAATCTCAGAATGCCTTGGCAACCCATGATGAGCCGCACAAGGCCTCACGACCGTTCGATAAAGCGCGCAACGGCATCGTGATCTCCGAAGGGGGATGCCTCTATACGTTGGAGCGTCTGGATGACGCATTGGCGCGTGGGGCGAAGATTTACGGCGAGATCGCCGGTTATCACGTAAACTCCGACGCTTCGGACTACGTGCTGCCAAATCCTGTGCGCCAAGCCGAGTGTGTTCGGGCCTCGATCACACGAGCGGGACTCAGCCCGAGCGACATCCATATCGTCAACACCCACGCTACCGCGACGCCCTTGGGTGACATCCAGGAGTGCGAAGCCATCCGCGCGGTTTTTGGTGAAGGCTGTTCCGATACTTATATCAACAACACCAAGAGCTATATCGGTCACTGCATGGGAGCTGCCGGCGCTCTGGAATTAGCCGGAAACCTTCCTTCATTCGACGACTTGACGGTCCATCCCAGCATCAATGTCGATGACCTCGATCCCCTGTGCGCGATCCCAGGACTGGTCCTAAATCAGCCGCGCCGGGTTGCGAAAGTGGATACCATTCTTAACAACTCTTTCGGGATGCTCGGGATAAATTCCGCGTTGATTGTTAAACGTTTTAACCCGTAATCCCGATTTCAACCGCCACCATGACCAAAGAAGAATGCAAGAAAGTCGTGCTCGATATCATCGCAGATATCGCACCCGACGAAGATCTCTCGAACGTGAAGCCAGAAGTGCGCCTCCGCGACCAGCTTCAGCTCGATAGCATGGATTTCCTTGATATCGTGATGGAGCTTCGGAAGCGCCACGGCATCGAAGTGCCGGAAGCCGACTACCAGCAACTGGCATCGCTCGACAGTTGCGCTGACTATTTGACTCCGAAGTTCCTCGCCCTCGCCGCCAAGGGCTAAGTCGCACCCCGTTTTCAAATCCGGGCCGGGATTCAATTCCCGGCCCTTTTCTTTGCCTGTTACCTCGGATGAACACCAGCACTCACTACGATGTTGCGATCATCGGCGCGGGGATGTCAGGCCTCGCTGCCGGCATCCGATTGGCGCACTTCGGAAAAAAAGTGTGCATTTTCGAGCGTCACAACGCCGTCGGCGGGCTCAATGGTTTCTACAGCTTTGGCGGACGCAAATTCGACGTGGGGCTGCATGCGCTGACGAATTTTGTGCGGCCGGGCGTCAAAGGCACGCCGCTGACCAAGCTGCTGCGCCAATTGCGCATCGACCGCGCCGAGTTTGCACTTTGCGAACAGAAGCAGTCCAGGATTGCCTTCGGCCCCGGTGGAGAGACGTCCCTGCGCTTTACCAACGACTTTTCAGTCTTCGAAAGCGAGATTGCGGCGCAGTTTCCGGTGCAAATTGACGGCTTTCGCCGGTTGGTAACCAAGATTCGCGCCTTTGATGATGTTTCTCTCGACGCCGCCCCGGTTTCAGCGCGAGCGGTTGTGCGGGAACACATCACAGATCCACTGCTGGAGGACATGCTGTTTTGCCCGGTTATGTATTACGGCAGCGCACAAGAGCACGACATGGAGTTCGGTCAGTTCGTAATCATGTTTAAAGCCCTTTTTTTAGAGGGGTTTGCCCGCCCATTGGACGGGGTAAGGGTGATCCTGCGCGTGCTGCTGGACAAATACCGTCAGGCGGGCGGGGAACGCAGGATGAAGTGCGGTGTAACTAAAATCGTCGCTCATGCCGGCCGGGCCAGCGCTTTGGTCCTAGACTCGGGTGAAGAGATTACGGCGACGCACGTCATCTCATCGATCGGCGCGCCGGAGACTGAACGCCTGATAAACTCAGCTACCGGCAAACCGCCACTGACACCCGGGCGGTTATCGTTTGTAGAAACGATCACGATCCTCAATCGGCAACCGGCGGAACTGGGCTGGGGCAGGGACACCATCATCTTTTTCAACGATTCCCCGCGATTCGACTACGTGTGCCCCGACGAACCGGTCGATGTTCGGAGCGGCGTGATCTGCATCCCGAACAATTTCGATTATGGAACAGATCTGAATCTACCCGAGGGCATCTTTCGGGTCACCTGTCTCGCGCGCTACGACCGTTGGGCGGGGCTGGTCGAAGATGCCTACCAAGCGGAGAAACGCGCGTGGTTTGCGACTGTTCAAAGCAGCGCACGGCGCTTCGTGCCGACCATAAACGACAACGCTCTAGCCGAAGCCACACTGACGACCGATATGTTTACCCCGCGCACGATCACCAAGTTTACCGGACACATTGGCGGGGCGATTTACGGGGCTCCCGTTAAGCACCGGCAGGGAAGGACTGAGTTGGAAAATGTTTATCTTTGTGGCACCGACCAAGGATTTCTCGGAATCATCGGCGCGATGCTCAGCGGCATTTCGATGGCCAATTATCATATATTGCAAAAAGGCTGAACGTTTTCTTGATGACGGGAGCGTTCAGGCGAGAAAGAGCGGCGGATTAATAAGCAAACCAGCCAACGTCGGTCTACTGGGGATATTCTAGGAATCTCTTTGGGAGGGATAGGAGAGCCGAACATTTGTGCTGCTCCACATCGCCGGCGTAGGTTCCGTTTCCCACTGAATCGTTGCAGGACCGCAAACTCGGAGTTGCGCTTTGCCCGCGCGGCCTCTCAGTTTTCACCCTCCATGGCTTACGACTGGCTCAAAGGTGTCGCAGACGAGTATGACGTGATTGTGATTGGCAGCGGCTTAGGCGGCCTGACCGGAGCCAACGTGCTGGCGAAGGCCGGTCACCGCGTCCTGCTCGTCGAGCACCACTATCAATTCGGCGGGCTCGCCACTTGGTTTACACGAAAGGGAGGTCATATTTTCGACATTTCCCTGCATGGGTTTCCCAGCGGCATGATAAAGTCCTGTCGGCGCTATTGGACCAAAGAGATTTCCGACGCCATCGTGCTGCTGAAAGACATTCGCTTTGTGAATCCACAAATGGATGTTTGGACCACATTTACCCGAGAGGATTACACCCGCGTTCTGGTCGATCAGTTCAAGCTGCCGAGAGCCGAAGTCGAGGCGTTCTACGACTACCTTCGGGCCATGAACTACTACGACAACAACCCCGAGACCACCGGTCAGATGTTTGAGCGATTCTTCCCCGGACGGGCGGATGTGCATCGTCTCTTAATGGAACCAATCTCCTACGCCAATGGATCGAATTTCGACGATCCGGCCATTACCTTCGGGATTGTGTTCTCCAATTTCATGGGAGCAGGCGTCTATACTTACCGAGGCGGTTCAGACGACATGATCGAGAAGATGGTGGCTGAACTCAAAAAAAACGGCGTCGAACTTAGAAAAAAGGTCTTGGTGGAAAAGATTCTGGTCGACGAGCGGGCCGGTCAAAAGATCGCCTGCGGAATCGTCGCCGGAAACGGGCGTGTTATCCGGGCCAAGGCCGTACTCTCAAACGCGAACATCAAAAACACGATTTTTCGTCTGGCCGGCGCCGAAAATTTCCCTGCGGATTTCGCCGCGCAGGCCGAGGCTGTCCGCATCAATACGAGTTCATGCCAAGTTTACTTCGGCATCCGCAAGGGCGAGAGCATCCCGCATATTGGCGACCTCGTCTTCACGTCGTCGGCGCCCACTTACAGCAATGAGGAGCTCACAGATTTCCATACGACCAGCCGCACTTTTTCGCTCTATTATCCCGATATTCGGCCGGGTTCCGACCGCTATACCGTCGTCGCGTCGCTAAACGGGCGTTATCCGGATTGGAACACTCTTTCCGAAGCGGATTACGAAGCGCACAAATTGCGCATGATCGAGGAATCTTTAGTGGCGCTCGAAAAATTCATTCCAGATGTGCGCGGCAAAATCGACTGGAAGGAGGCAGCTACTCCGCGGACGATTGAACGCTACACAACCCACCTTAACGGCACGTCGTTCGGCACAAAGTTTGAGGGCCTGCCCGTTTCGATGAATCTCTCCGAAAAGCTTCCCGGACTTTTCCACGCCGGAAGCGTCGGCATCATCATGTCGGGCTGGCTCGGTACGATAAACTATGGCGTGATCACGGCCAACAAAGTGGACAAGTATCTGTTTGCTATGAAACAAAACCAGCCCGCCTCGCCGGCGGTTACATGACGCCATGAGTCAGATCACCGAACTCATTCCGCATCGCCCGCCGTTTCTCTTCGTCGACGCCATCGTCTCCGAGTCACCCGACGGCATGGTTGCGAGCCGCACGTTTCGCGCCGATGAGGATTTCTACAAGGGGCATTATCCGGGGGCTCCGATTACTCCGGGAGTCTTGTTGTGCGAGGCTGTTTTTCAAACCGGGGCCTTGTTCTTGGCGCGCCAATCTGCGGGGCAGGGGACCGCTGTCGGAGTTCCGCTCATGGCCAAAATCAGCGATGTTCGTTTTCGCAACCCGGTTTACCCGGGTGAAACCGTCACGATTACGGTTAAGAAGAAAGAGTCACTTGGTGGTTTTACGATGATGAGCGGCAACATCACTAGCGGGACGAAGCGCGTGCTGAACGTCGAATTCACGGTTGCCTGGACGACGCCAGCGGGCGCTCCCGCCGTATGAACGATTTTCTGCAAGTATCGGGCAAGACGTTCCTGATATTCGGTGTCGCGAACCGCAAGAGCGTCGCTTGGTTCATCGCAAAGTCGCTTGAGGAACAGGGCGCGAAGGTAGTTTACAGTGTCCGGTCGGAAAGCCGTCGGCAGTCACTGCTGACGCAACTCGCCGGTAAAGACGTCTTCATTTGTGATGTGGAAAAAGAGGGAGCGGCCGCCGATTTGGCCCGCGCCATTTCGGCCGCTGGACACGCGCCAATCCAAGGTATCGTGCACTCGATCGCGTTCGCGAATTACAGCGAAGGGTTCAAGGCGTTCCATGAAACTAAGCGCGCGGATTTTCTTCAGGCGACGGCTATCTCCGCGTTTTCACTGGTGGAGATCGCCCAAGCGTTTAAGCCGCTTCTCGCCAACAACGCCTCAGTCGTGACGATCGGCATTTCATCACTCCTCGTGACGCCCGACAACTACGGCTACATGGGTCCGATCAAAGCAGCCCTTGATTCGTGTGCGCGGTTTCTGGCGAAATCGTTCAGCGCCGAGACTGAAGTGCGTTTCAATGTAGTCGGAGCAGGCCCCCTAAAAACGAGCGCTTCGGCCGGCATCCCCGGCTACTTGGAGAGTTATCTTTACGCGGAGAAGCTCACGTTTCGAAGGCGAAATCTTTCAACCCAAGAAGTGGCCGACACCGCGCTGTTTCTATTGAGCAATCGCAGCAGCGGGATCAACGGCGCGTCACTGGTAGTCGACGCCGGTTTGGGGAGTAATTTCTTCGACAAGGAAATCATCCGACTCGCGATGCGCATGGAATCGTGAGCCCACCATGAGATTCAAAAATGTCTGTATCGAGTCTTTGACCGTGGCGCTCCCGGACGAAGTGGTGACGTCCGCTGCGATTGAGGCGGAGCTACATCCGCTTTATGAGCGACTGAAACTTCCAGTCGGGCGTCTAGAACTCATGACCGGAATTCGTGAACGCCGAATGTGGCCGGTCGGAACCAGGCCCTCCGCCGCCAGCGCAGCAGCCGGGAAAGCCGTATTGGCGCAATCGAAGCTGAAAGCCGCGCAGGTAGAGCTCTTCATCCACGCGGCTGTCTCCCGCGACATGCTCGAACCAGCGACTGCGTCGTTTGCGCATCGGGAAATCGGACTGCCGGCATCGGCTCAGATTTTCGACCTTTCGAACGCCTGTCTCGGCTTCCTAAATTCGATCACCGTGGCGGCCGCAATGATCGAGAGCGGGCAGATCAAATGCGCCATGATCGTAGCGGGTGAGCATGGCCGACCGTTGGTGGACCAGACCCTCCGCACCCTCTGCGAGCAACCGTTGTCACGAAACGCGATCAAGCCGTTTTTCGCCAATCTTACGATCGGCTCAGGGGCTGTCGGTGCGATCGTTTGCCACACCGACTTGGCCTCCGCAGGACATCGCCTTGTTGGCGCAGTGGCGCGGGCTGCCACCGAACATAGCGCCCTCTGCCAAGGCGATACGCATGGAGCTGAAGCCTTGGTGATGCAAACAGACTCAGAGCACCTTTTGGTGGCCGGCGTTACCTTGGCACAATCAACGTGGGCTGATTTTTCACGGATTACCGGGTTCAACGCTGAGAACACCGACCGCTTTATCTGTCACCAAGTGGGATCGGTGCACCGCCGTAAGCTCTATGAAACCCTCGGGCTCGATCTCGCGAAAGACTTTTCCACTTTCGAGACCTTGGGGAACATGGGCTCAGTATCCCTTCCAGCGACGCTTGCGATCGCCGCGCAGGAAGGCAGAGTTAAGCAAGGTGACCGAGTCAGCCTGTTAGGCATCGGAAGTGGGCTAAACAGTTTGATGCTAGGACTCGAATGGTAACCGGCGCGCCCATTATTCCCGAGTGGCTCGCGCGGCTCTATCCCTTTTCTCCGAAGGGGTTCGTTACGAAATCAGGGGCGCGGATGAGTTATGTGGATGAAGGTCCGCGCGCCAATGAAGCCGTGCTCATGTTGCACGGAAATCCAACGTGGTCTTTTTTTTACCGCGACTTGATCAAGCAGCTCTCGCCTAAGATACGGTGCATTGCGCCGGATCACATCGGCATGGGACTGTCGGAAAAACCCGAGGACTATAATTATTCCCTCGAGACTCGGATTTCTGATGTTCAGGCGCTGGTCTCCAGCCTAGGCCTAACCAAGGTACATCTGGTGGTTCATGACTGGGGCGGCGCAATCGGTTTCGGGCTAGCGACCCGGGCACCGGATCTGATTGATAGAATAACAATTCTGAATACGGCCGCCTTTGTTTCAAATGAGATTCCGTTTCGAATTTCCCTTTGCCGATTGCCTTGGATTGGAGATTGGCTCGTTCGTGGCTTAAACGGGTTTGCGCATCCAGCTATTTGGATGTCGATGCATCGCCGTCGACTGAGTCCCGACGAGAGCAGGGGCTTTTTGTTTCCGTATAAATCGTGGCGCGATCGGGTGGCGGTAAGTGCTTTTGTAAAAGATATCCCACTGGAGGCAGATCACTTAAGTAGGAGAACCTTAGCCGCGATTGAAGCCGGTTTGCCTAAACTCAGTTCGCATCCCATGTTAGTTGTTTGGGGAATGAAGGATTTTTGCTTCAATGAGAAGTTTTTGGCCCGATGGCGTCAGATTTACCAAGGAATTGAAGTCCATGAACTCAATGACGTGGGACATTACGTTCTAGATGACGGCGGGGCTTCAGTGAGGGAAAAGATCTGCAACTTTTTCCTGCGGGACTAAGTGACCGGGATGATTTGAAGGTTACGGATTCGAAGGCAGTATATTTATTAAACATAATATTTATTGTGCGATATAAATTGAGCGATTGCCCATGATCGCGGCATAAAAAAGCCGCCCGAGTTTACCCGGGCGGCTTTAACTCTTTGGCTAAAGCACTAAGTGCGATCGCAAGATCCTTACTTAATCCTTCTTCGACGCCTCATCCAAGATGTCGCCCAGGTTCATCATGTCATTACCTGCATTGCGATTCAGCGCCTCGTAAGTCGCGGTCTCAGCGGCCAATTCCTCGGCGCTGTAGTTGGCGGCTTTGATCGAAAGGCCCAAACGACGTTCGTCGCGGTCGATCTTGACCACGCGTGCACCGACGACCTGCCCGGCTTTAAGGATGTCTTTGATCTTCTCGATTCGCTCCTCGCTGATCTGCGAGATATGCACGAGGCCATCGATTCCATCTTTCAATTCCACGAAGGCTCCGAAAGAAGTGATCTTGGTGACAGTGCCTTGGACGACATCGCCGATCTTGAAGAACGAATCGATGTCTGACCATGGATCAACCGCCAGTTGCTTCATTCCGAGGCTGATACGTTGTTGTGACGGATCAATATCCAGCACGATTGCATCTACCTCATCGCCCTTCTTAAGGACTTCGGAAGGATGATTTACTTTCCGGGTCCAGCTCATGTCGGAAACGTGCACCATACCGTCAATGCCTTCCTCGAGTTCGATGAAGGCGCCGTAGGTTGTCATATTTCGGACCTTACCCCGAACGCGCGCCCCAATCGGGTAATTGTGGCGAACCATGTCCCATGGATTTGGATCAAGCTGACGCAAGCCGAGCGAAATCTTCTGGTCATCCTTTTGAATGCCAAGAACGACCGCATCTAGCTCTTGCCCAACTTTAAGCAACTCCGATGGCTTGGTAATGCGCTTGGTCCAAGACATCTCGGTGATGTGCACCAAACCTTCAACGCCCGGCTCGATCTCAATAAACGCACCGTACGGCACGAGATTGACGACCTTACCGTGAACCTTCGAGCCGACCGGGAACTTACGTTCAATCTCGTCCCAAGGATTCTTGGTGGTCTGCTTGAGGCCCAATGAAACCCGCTCTTTTTCGCGGTTCACTTCGATGATCATTACCTGAATCTCTTCGCCTTGCTTCACCATCTCGCTCGGGTGCGATATACGTCCCCAGCTCATGTCGGTGATGTGCAACAGGCCGTCCATGCCGTCCAGATCGATGAAGGCACCGAAATCGGTGATGTTCTTGACGACACCTTTGCGAACTTGGCCAGGTTGGATGCTCTCCAAAAGATTGCGTCGTTTGGAAGCGCGCTGCTCTTCGATGAGCTCGCGGCGCGACAATACGACATTCTGGCGGATAAGATCGATCTTGAGAACCTTGAAATCGTAGGTTTGGCCGACGTATTGATCGAGGTTCTTCGGCGGCTGCACGTCGATGTGTGACGCGGGCATAAAGGCATCGACGCCGATCGACACGATCAGACCGCCCTTTACCTTGGCCTTAACTCGACCGGCAGCGATAGAGCCTTCGGGGAACTTCGTAAGGATGTTATCCCAGTTCTTCTTTTGCTCAGCCTTGTCGAACGAAAGGACGGGATTGCCGTTCTTGTCTTCAAGTTTTTCGACCAGCACTTCGATGCTGGAACCGATTTGGAGCTCGCCGATGTCGAGGAACTCATTGGCCGGGATTAGGCCTTCGGATTTGCCGCCGATATCGACGACAACTTCATTTTGGCGGATCTCGGTGATCGTGCCGGGGATGATCGCGCCGACCTTCAGTTTATCGAAGGAGGATTGCGCGAGCAGGTCATTCATTAGCGAACTCATATGAGTAAACCCGGTTTTAAAGTCGGCTGGCTCCAGACCTACCTTGCACCGGTTGGGACCCGGCCGTGAGGCTGGGTCTTGGGTTGATGGTTGAACTTGCGTGAGAGTATTGGCGGGAGCACTTCGCGGGGACGCCAATTTGATCTGAATCTAAACCGCGAAGATTCAGAATCCCCAGGTGACGGGCCCGTGAGCAAGCCCTAATTTGAACTGGAATTTTCGACGAACCGGGATCGGATCACAAACTAGGCTTAACCGGCGAAATCACGTCGCTCATCGCCCTTTCAAGTTGCTCGAAGAACGACTCGTAAAGCCCGTGGATGCGTAGCGCTCGTGTGGTTGCCCCCGCTTTGAAATCTCCCTCCAAAATTTCGATGAGCTGAATATCCACTTCGGTGTTTCTTGGTTCGACGCTTCTCAATCGAATTTCGAAAGTGAACTGACGTCCTGCTCCGAAAACCGCCGTATCGCGAATTCCGCTCCGAGCATTTATCACCCCTTGCGCCGCAGCCCTGCGGGTCACCACAAAGTCCATCCGCTTTAAGGCCCGTTGGGTGGCGAGGAAGACCGTCTCTTTATCACCATCGAAAGATTTCGTCTTCGGAGGAACCAAATCGAAACGGTCGGAGATTCGTTCCGAAACCGACGCGCATCCGGAGAGCATCAAAACGAGGCCGGCAAAAACCAGAAATCGGGCCAATTTCATTTGGGTTGCTGCTGCGAGATGCAATGAAGAGTGCCCAAGCCCCAAACGAGCTCCAAACAGTCCACGGGAATAATTTCCCTTCCCGGGAAGCAAGCGGCCAGCACTTCCGCGGCGACCGCATCCCGCCCCGGTTGACGAAATGCGGGCATGAGAACGGCGCCGTTGATCACGAGAAAATTGGCGTAGCTCGCCGGCAATTGTTGCCCCTCGTAGAAACAGGGCTTTGGCATCGGCAAACTCGCGATGGCGAATTTTCTGCCCGTTGGTGTCCGTAGGGCGTGAAGCCGCTCTAGATTTTCGGCCAGGATCGGGTAGTTCTTGTCCCGTTTGTTCGTCTCGACGACGGTCACGATTCCATTGGTCGAATAAAAGCGCGTCATGTCGTCGATATGCCCGTCGGTGTCATCGCCGACGATTCCATCGCCCAACCAGAGAACAGTATGCACGCCGAGATAATCCCTCAGGGCCTGTTCAATCTCGGCCCGAGTCATCGTGGGATTGCGATTCTTATTCAACAAACACGACTCGCTCGTCAGCAGAAGTCCGGCGCCGTTTACATCGATCGAGCCGCCTTCCATAATCATCCTCTTTTCGAATCTTCGGAGGCCTAGGGCGGACGCGATCTTCGGCGGAATCGTGTTATCGAGATCGTAAGGCGGATACTTTCCGCCCCATGCGTTGTGCTCCCAATCGGTGACAGCCACCTCGCCGGTCCGATCGTTTTTCACGAAGATGGGCCCGTGATCTCGGCACCATGCGTCATTAGTAGGATGATCGAACAGGGTGACGTGCTTTGTATCCGCGCCTACTTTTTCAATCAGAGCCCAAGCCCTTTTGTGCAGGGCGTGGGCAGCGTTGATGCGCACCTCCTGAAAGCGACTGATGTGCGCGACAATCTCCGCGAATTTGGCCGGGATCGGCCTGAAGTTGCCCGGCCACGTTTTTAGGTTATGCGGCCAAGATAGCCAAACGGCCACCTGCGGCTCCCATTCGGCGGGCATCCGAAAGCCCAGCACGGCGGGCGTCTTCTTTGCAGCCATCTTCGATCAGTCGCTAAATCGTTTCGTGAGGTCTCCGTAGGCGTCAATCCTGCGGTCGCGCAAGAAAGGCCAATGGGTTCGAGTGACATCAACCTTATCGAGCTCGATCGGGACCAGCATGATCTCCTCCCGGTCAATGCTCGCCTTCGCGAGAATCTGCCCGCTTGTTCCCGCGACGAAACTTTGGCCCCAAAACTCAATCCCCGGCCCGCCGATCGGCGTCTCCAACCCGATGCGATTGATCGCAGCGACATAACAACCGTTGGCGACCGCGTGGCTGCGCTGGATCGTTTCCCAAGCGCCGTGTTGGTTTACGCCGTATTCGGCTTTTTCCTGAGGATGCCAGCCTATGGCCGTGGGGTAAAAGAGAATCTCCGCCCCTTGCATCGCGGTCAGCCGCGCTCCTTCGGGGTACCATTGGTCCCAACAAATGAGCACACCGATTTTCCCGAATTTGGTGTTCCATGCGCGGAACCCGGTGTCGCCGGGCGTAAAATAGAACTTCTCATAGTAAAGCGGATCATCGGGAATGTGCATTTTCCGGTAGATGCCGAGCAGGCTGCCGTCGGCGTCGATAATCACGGCCGTGTTGTGATAAAGACCTGAAGCCCTCTTTTCAAAAAGTGAAGCGACGATTACGACGCCGTGTTTTTTGGCGATTTTCTGCAATGCCTGCGTGCTCGGTCCGGGAATTGGCTCTGCGAGCTTGAAGTTTTCGTGGTCTTCATTCTGGCAGAAATACTGCGAGCGGAAGAGCTCCTGAGTGCAGATGATGTTCGCACCTTGCTTCGCCGCTCGTTCGGTGAGCGCGAGAGTTTTCTTGAGATTGGCGGCCGGATCGGCCGAACAGGCATGTTGAAGCAAACCGAGAGTGACTTTGGCCATGACGAGATGTTGTTCAGGTAAGTTTAATAGATGACCTTGTTAAGGGGGTATTCGACGATCCCCTCGGCCCCCAACTCCTTTAACTGAGGGATTATCTCCCGGACGACACTCTCGTCGATAATCGTCTCAAGCGCCACCCAATCGGAATTGCTCAGAGGCGAGATCGTGGGATTTCTCAGCGAGGGCATGGCGCGAACAATAAGTTCCAGCGCTTTCTTCGGGGCATTTAACTTTAGGCCCACCTTGCTTTCCGCCTCGAGCGCACCGCGCAGGAGCAGGGCAACGGTCTCAATTTTCTTTCGTTTGGCCGGATTCGCCCAACTCGCCTTATTGGCAATCAGTTTGGTGTTGGTTTCAAGCAGGGTGTCGATGATTCGAAGTTTGTTCGCCCGGATCGAGCTACCGGTTTCGGTGATGTCCACAATCGCATCAACCAAGTCAGGAACCTTTACCTCGGTCGCGCCCCAAGAAAACTCTATCTCCGCCGCGACCCCTTTTGCCTCAAAAAAGCGTTTCGTGGTGTTCACCAGCTCGGTCGCCACTCGCTTGCCGGCCAGATCCGCAATCGACTTCACCGATGAATCTTCGGGCACGCAGAGGACCCAACGGGATTTTAGCACCGAGGCGCGGCTGTAGACCAAGTCCATCACCTCGACGACGTCGGATCCATTCTCCTGGACCCAGTCGAAACCCGTCAGCCCACAATCGAAGAATCCGTGCTCGACATAACGACTGACCTCCTGCGCTCGGACGAAACGTCCATCAAGCTCCGGGTCGTTGATCGTCGGCTTATAGGAACGCGAACTCGTCGCAATCTTCCACCCGGCCTTGGCGAACAGATTCTTCGTTGATTCTTCAAGGCTGCCTTTGGGCAGACCCAGCATAAGTAGCGGTTTAGCGGACACGCGGCCAAGGGACACTCCGCTCCCCTGCCCTTCAAGCCTATTTCCGCCACCTTATCACCCTGGCATTCGTTGCGCTTGGACTAGTCCTCAGAGCGAACCGGCTCCGAAAAAAACTCAAGGGGCGTCTGCCAAACACTTACCGCGCCGCGCCCAAGCCGCTCGTTCCTCGCTCGGAAAAACATCGTAAAGGAAAGCGCCTCTGATTCGTCCGTGGTTCGGATCGGCTAGAACAATTCAGGTTGACCGTAACGCTGCCGAGCCTCGGCCAATGCCGACCGCATCTCCAATGTTTCGAGCAACCGGTAAAGTTCTTCCGGGGCCGGCGTTGGCGCACTCAAAACGAGGCTGGGAAGGGACACGTTAAGCGTCGTTAGCTTCAGATTTCGCCGGAGCTTTTCCGCCTCTGCGGACACGGCCGTTCGAAAGCGCTCCGGTTGAAGTTCGGCAGCGTGGGCGATCACTCCTTCAAGGTTGCCATGTTCGCTGAGCCACTTGGCCGCAGTCTTCGGTCCAACCCCGTTGATCCCGGGGATATTGTCCGAAGTGTCTCCCACGAGTGCGAGGAAGTCGGCAATCTGGGACGGCGGAACCCCAAATTTTTCCCGCACGCCGGCTTCGTCACGCACTTGCCAGCCGAGCTTGGGATTGGCGGTGGGCGGTGGCTGGAGGATTTTGATCTGCGGGTTTACGATCTGAGCGAAGTCTTTGTCCGAGCTGACGATGAGGACGTCATCTCCTTGCCGCGCGAGTGAGACCGCTTCTGCGGCCAGTAAATCGTCGCTCTCAATCCCATCTTGCTCGATGCCGACACATCCCATCGCGCGGGTCAGGGCCTTAACATACGGCAACTGTTTCTCCAAAGCCTCGGGCATCTCTTCGCGTTGCGCTTTGTATTCGGGATGCAGTGCCAATCGGTCCTGCGCGCCGCCGAGGTCAAAAAAAACCAGGGTTCCTACGGGCTTTTCTTGGTCGGCCAATTTCCAGAGCGACTTTACCCAGCCATGCAGCGCGTTCGTGGGAAAACCGTCGGCACGGGACAATTCCGGAATCGCAAAAAAGCACCGGTATGCCAGATTGAATCCATCGACGAGAAGCCATTTTGCCATGGGGAAAGCTCAGCGTCCGCTCTGCCCGAGGCAAACCCGCGTTACTTTTTTTTGGGGCCCAATCAGCCAACGGATTCAAGGCCCTTTAGGGTGCCCCGATTTGAGGAACGAATCCTTTCTCAGCCAACTGACCTCCAACCTGCCCAACGCGCGTCCATTTTATCCGGGGAAGAACCTTCAGCTCTTGGGTAATGTTGCCGGTTGTCCCCTTGCCCCGGTCACCGCTTCCGCGATGTTTTCGGCCGTTTTCTCCGGCACGATCCGGTCATTATTGAAGTGCATCGAAACTGTCTTCGACACGCCGCGCTCTTCCATGGTCACGCCGTAAATCGCGTTCGAAGCCGAGACGGTCCGCTTGTTGTGCGTGATGATGATGAACTGCGATTCGCCCACGAATTTCTTCAACAGATCCGTGAAGCGCCCGATATTCGATTCATCGAGGGGCGCGTCCAACTCGTCGAGCACGCAGAACGGCGATGGTTTCACCATGTAGAGGGCGAAGAGCAAGGCCACGGCCGTGAGGGTCTTTTGCCCGCCTGAAAGCAACGAAATGCTCTTTAACTTCGTCCCCGGAGGCTGGGCTACGATCTCGATCCCGCTCTCCAACACATCGTCCGTCGCGATCAACTCCAACGCGGCGCGCCCGCCGCCGAAAAGCGTCAGGAACGTATATTCGAAGTTCTTTTTGATCTGCTCAAACGTGATCGCGAACTGGCGCTGCGAGGTCAGGTTGATCTCGTCGATCGCTTTGATGAGTTCGGCTTTTGCATTTGTCAGGTCATCGGTCTGCGTCCGCAGAAAATCGTGCCGCTGCTTGAGCTCGGCGTATTCTTCGATCGCCACCAGATTGACCGCGCCGAGGCCGTTCAACCGGGTGCGCAGCACGTCAATCTCGGCTTTGGTTTCCTCCCAATTGGTCTGTTCCAGTGCGGCCAAATCTTCGGCGGTTGGATCCGGCTTCGGCCCTTTCGATTTCCGGCGGCGTTTGGTCGCTTCGCCGGCCGGGTCTCCCTCGGCCTTCGGCGAGCCTTCATCCGCTTCATCTTCTTCGTCCAAATCCAGCGGTTTCATGCCCTCCGGTTCTCCGTCGGCGTGCCAATAGAAATGCCGCCAATCCAACTGGGATATGTTGGCTTGGAACTCGCGCGATACTTCCTCGGCGATAAATTGAGCCCGCTGGCGATCACCCGCGAGTTTGATGTCGTGCTTCGCCAACGCGGCGATCGCGCCTTCGGCATCGCTGCGGAGCGCCTGTTGCGCCGATTCCAAGCCGCTGATCTCGCGCTCCACCGCCATCAATTCAACGCGGATTTTCTCTACCTGCTCCTGCGTCACCACGAGCGTCTCCGCAAGCTGCACCGAGCGCGCGCGCTGGGCATCGGATTCGGTGGCGAGCGAGGCAACTTGGTCGGTCCAGGTCTCGATCTCCTGCTGGCGTTGCGCCAAAAGCTCGCCGAGTTGCTGGCTGCGTCGCGCCATCTCGCCGAGTCCGCGGTCGAGCACCTCCACTTTCTGACGGCGTTCGGCGAGTTCTAGCCGCGCCTGCGCCAACGAATCTCGTTTCACATCGCGGTCTACCCGAAGCTCCGTGATCCGGGTTTCCATTTGCAGGATCTGTTCCCGTTGCGACGCGCCATCGCTCTCGGCCGTGGTCAGACCGATCTGGGCCTTTTCCCAACGGGCGTGGGCCTCGTTGCGGGCCTGTTCGAGGCCGGTGAGTTCATTCTCCATCCGGCGGAGCTTTGCGCCGACCTCCTCGGCGTTGCGCTGGGCGTTCCGCTGTTCCGCCTGCACCGAGGCGAGGGTCTGCGTGATCGCCAAGATATCGGCGCGCCGTTGTTCCAACGTTTGCTCCGCCTCGGCGAGGCGGGTATTGATCGCGTCGATCGTTAGCTTCTGCTCGTCGTGCAGTTTTTGTTCGTCGGCCAACGCCTTCGCCGTCTCCCGAAGATCGATTTCCCGTTGGACGATACTGTTGGATGATTTTTTTGAACCGTGGAATCCGCCGTACACCAAGCCACGGCGGTCCACCAAATCACCTTTGCGCGTTGCGACGGCGAGAAAGGCAAAACCGGGGTTCGCCCGCCAAAATTCCAAGAACGCGGTGAGGTCATCCGCGATGTAGCAACTGCCGAACAACGCCAGCGCCGGATGGCCTTCGACCTGCGAGCTGACGGCGAGCGACGCCGGCACGAGCCAGGCGGGCAGTTCGTAGGCGGCTTCCTGCCGAACGCCGCACTCGGTGATCCGCAAAATAGCCGAGCCGATTTGTTCGCTCTCCAGCTGGGCGAGGATCCGCTGGGCCGTCCCGAGATCGCTGACGCTGATCGCCTCGGCGGCCGACCCCAGGATCGCTTCGATCGCTTTGCCAAACTCGGGCTTCACGTCGAGGCCTTGCGAAATGGGCGACGCTTTGGCGCCGTTGAGCGCCGTTTCCAGCCGGCCTTGCAACACGGCCTTGGCCCCTTCGCCAAATCCTTCCCAGCGCTCCTGCAATTGCTGGAGCAATTTCAAACGCGCCATGCGTTGGGCCAGTTGCCGATCAATCTCCGAGAGCTTGCGCTGCGCTTCGCGAAATTCGCGGGTGAGGTCCGTAATCGCTTGCTGCGCGGTGACCGACTCGCCGTGGGCCCGCGATTTCTCGCCCAGAGCTTCCTCCGTGCGGGCATCAAGCTCGGCCACTTGCTGCGCCGCCGCCGTTTGCTGTTGCCGCATCGATTCGATCTCTTGCGCCAGCAGGTCGTGCCGGTGCGCGCTGGTCTTCTGGTCAACTTCGTAGCCCGAACAATCCGTGCGGAGCCGTGCGACGGTGCTGTCAAATTGGAGAAGCTGAAACTTGGCCTGCTGCAGGTCTTGTTCGAGTTTGGTGAGTTCGCCTTCGACGATCCCTTGCTCGCGGTTGCGTTGTTGGAAAACCGAGTCGCTGCTGCCGAGCAGTCCCAGCTGGAGCTGCTTGTCTTGCGCGGCACTGTCGCCCTGCGCGGTGACTTCCCGGAGTTGCATTTCCAGTTCACCGAGGTTGTCCCGCGATGAACCGAGCCGGTCTTCAAGGCCGGCGCGCCGGATGTGCGCGAGGTTTGCCGCGTTTTCGGCGGCTTCTTTTTGCGACCGCACGTCGAAAACCGCCTGCTGGGCGTCCTGCACCCGCTGGTTCAACCGGCCACGTAGAGATTTTTTCTCCTCCAGCGAGATCTCCTGCTCCTCGCGATTGGCGCGGCGGCTGTCAGCTTCGGCCCGAAGCGTTGCGACGTCGGCCTCGAGCGCTCCGAGGGTCGCCGTCAGCTGCGAATAATGAAAACCGTTCCACGCGAGGCTCAGGTGCCGCAGGCGATGGTTCAGGCGCTTGTAGCGCATGGCCTTCGCCGCCTGCCGGCGGAGGCTCCCGATCTGCCGGCCGACCTCGCCGACAACATCCGCGACGCGCGCGAGATTTTGATCGGTCAACGCCAGCTTGCTCATCGCCTCGCGGCGCTGGCTTTTGTATTTCGTGATGCCGGCGGCTTCTTCAAACACCGCCCGTCGTTCTTCCGGCTTGGAGGAAAGAATCTGGTCGATCTGACCTTGCGCCATGATCGAGTAACTCGTCCGGCCGATACCGGTATCCATGAAGAGCTTTTGGATATCCTTCAGGCGGCAAGCCTGGCCGTTAAAGGCATACTCGCTTTGCCCGTCGCGAAAGACCCGGCGCGTGATCTCGATTTCGTGAAATTCGCTCCCAAGTTGCTTCTCGCAATCGGTGAGCAAGAGAGAGACTTCGCACAACTGTGCCGGTTTCCGGGTGTCGGCACCTTCAAAGATGACGTCCTGCATCTTACCACCGCGGAGGGCCTTGGCGCTTTGCTCCCCGAGCACCCAGCGGATCGAATCGGCGATATTGGATTTACCGCAGCCGTTGGGCCCCACGACCGCCGTTACTCCGGGCTCGAAACGGAGCGTTGTCGGGTCGGCAAAGGACTTGAAACCGTGCAATTTTAGGGCCTTGAGATACATGAAAGGGATGAGTCTGTGGGCCCGCCGTGAGCGCGGGCAAACGGAAAAAAATCAGTCTGCAGACCTCGGTTTCTTGAGTCCCTCGACCAAAAAATAGCGGCTGGTCCAGCTATTGTAAGCATGGAGCGTGCAACCAGGGACATCGGAGAAAATGCTGGGAACGGTCGCCAGCAGCTTCACCTTAAACTGCTGGGTGAGAAGCGGACCAAACTGCGCGCACCACTCGTCATGGTAGTCGATCTCGCGCAGCAGCAAGGCTCCCCCGCCCTTCGAAAAATGATCGGCCAAGGCCTCTACGGGGCCCGGATTGAGCAAGGCCTCAACGTGCCACTTCAAGCCTGGGTGGGCGGCCTGGATCGCGTCTTCAACCTCCGCAACCGCCGCTGCGTTCCGGCCTGAAAACTCGAGCCAGACCAAGCGGCTGCTCAGTTCAGCCGGCCGATACAAAACCAGCGCAAGAAGCCCGGCCGTCAGGTAACCCGACTTTACGCCCGTGCGTCGCGCCAACCAGTGGCCCGCTTCAATAAGACCCACGGCGGTGAGAGCGCAGAAAAGCGGCACCACATGACTTAAGTTACGTTCAAAAAACACCGTTCGGGTCGAGAAATAGACGACGAACAACACGACGGGCCCTGCCAACAGCGCTACCTCCAGCCAACGTTTCCGCACCGCCAAGCCGACGGTTCCGACCAAACCGGCGGCAATCATGCTCGCACCCAAAACCGACCAAAAGTAGCCGCCCAACACCGGCGCGACGATTCCGCCCTCAAATCGGCTATGCGGAGGGTGCAGCCCCGCGTATTGCGCCGTCAGGTATTCAATCCCGCGCCAGAACGCCCCGGGGTTTGCCACCGCCCCCGGCGCCCCCATCGCGAAACCCGCGCAGACTCCCAACACCCCCAAACCGAGCGAAACTCCGAGACGGCAAAACCCCCATTTTCGTTCTGAAATACCCGCAACTATCACCGGCACCAACGGCAGCCAAACGAGCGCCAATATCGACACCTTGCTCGCGATCGCCAATCCCAGCGCCGCGGACGCCGCCAAGAGCCTCAAATTTGCCCAGCGCTTAGTCGCCAACGGCAAGCTCCAAAGCACCGCCGCCATCGTCAGCACGGTCACAAACGCCTCCGGCCGGATGTAATGGGCGTCCTGCACCAACAGGGGCACAACCGCGACCAATGCGCCCGCAGCCAATCCCGCCCGCGCTCCGGCTAGGCGGCGCGCCAACCACCACGCCTGGGCGACTACCACCGTCGCCAAAAGAGCCGAGAACATCCGGTAAACCCAAAACCCTTGGTCCCTTGAGCGCCACGCCTCCAGCCCTGGCACCCACTTCGCCGCCCGATAAAAAAAGAACGTCCCGTACATGTAGGACGAGAAATTGTATTGGTCGTAGCGAAACGAAGATTCGAGCTTGGGGGCCTTTGCCCAGTTCGTGTCCCAGTCGCCCGAACTGCGCATGTGCCCGACCACTTCGACGGTGATGGTCTCATCCGGGTGACCGTAACTCTTGTCCACGTGCGCCACCCGTAAAATCAGTCCCACCAGGACGACCAAAACCGGCGCGAGCCAACGGTGCCGCCGCCAAATCACGGTGGAACGCAAGCTCTCTGCCCGACGCACCGCGGCGGCGTCGATCTCCAGCCGCTTCCCCATGCTCACCACCGCGTCCACCGAAAACCCCAGGTGTTCATAGAATCCCGTCACCGCCGCGTTCTCCGTGCGCACCTGCAAATTGATCTTCGGGCAACCTGCGGCCTTTAACACCCTTTCCGCCTCGGCCATCAGCGCCCGACCGATTCCGCCGCCCCGCGACTTCGGCTCCACCGCCAGGTAGTTGATCCAGCCTCGGTGACCATCGTAACCGGCCATCACCGTGCCGACGATCCGTTTGGTCGCCCCCAGCCCGCTCGATGCTTCGGCCACAAGCAGCCACTTTCCGCCCGCCAGCAGCTTCATCGCAATGTCCAACGCCGGATCATTGGCCGGACGCACCAAACCGCACGACGTCCAAAGCGCGATCACGGCATCTTGGTCGGCGGCGCGATACGGGCGGATCCTCATGGGTCCACGCGATAGAGCGATGCCCGTTCACCTCAGCAAGTGCAAAGGGGCGGACCGTTCTTCCCTGTTTTCGGCTTCCCCCACGCCGCTTCCTCGCAACGCTTCGGCATCATGCGCCTCTCTTCCACTCCCCTTGTGTTAACCCTCGTCTGGGCCGCTCTCGCCGCCTCGGCCCTGCTCTCCGCTACCCCGGCCAAGAAAGTTGTCGAAAAAGCCGACGACCTCCCCCGCCACACCTACACGTTGCCGAAGCCACCGTCCGAGGTCCTCCGCGATGATGCCGCGTTCACCACCCTCGCCGCCGCCGTTAAGAAGGATATTCTCTCCGATCTCGCCACGCACGACGTCCAAGACCGCACCGCGTTGCAGCGGTACAAATCCACCTTGCTCAATCTCGCCGTCTTGGAGCGCGACTTCGCCACTGTCCGCACGCTCATCGCCGAACTCCGCGCTCTTGAGGAGAAGTCCGGTCAAAAACTCACCACCGGCCTCGTCGCCGAGGCGTGGACCTCCGCCAGCATCAAGCGCCCCGACCCCGCCGCCTTCACCCAACTATTCCAAACCGACTTCGCCGCCCTCGTCACCCCGCTCCCTTGGGAAACGGTGCAGGACAACCTCAAGGAATTGAAATCCGGCTACGAGATCCGCAGCGATTCGTTGATCCTCGGCCTCACCAAAGAACAGATCGACCCCGCGGCCGCCAAAGCCGGCAACATCTCCGGCGACGTCGCCGGCCAGCTCATTTCGTTTCGCAATCAGCTCGTCAATTACCTCCCGCTCAAGTCCGCCATCGTTGCGGCCCTCGCCGATAAAATCGCCGCCCACAAAACCGAAAAGCCCGATCGCTGGACGCCCACCCTCGTCAACCTCGCCGCCAACTCCACCGGCACACCCGTGAAAATTGGCGTCTGGGACAGCGGCGTCGACACCGCCCTCTTCAAGGCGAATCTTAACACCGATCCCGCCGGACGCCACGGCTTTGGCTACGATCTCCACGCCAATCCCGTACCCGAGCTCGTTTTCCCGCTTGGCGCCGCCGAGGCCCGGACCCCGCAAGCCGTCGCCCGCCTGAAAGGCTTTCTCGATCTCCAAGCGTCGATCGACAGCGAGGAGGCCTCCGACCTGAAACGGTTCATGAGCGCCCTCCAACCCGATCAGGTAAAACCCATGGTCGAGGAGCTCGGCCTCTTCGGCAACTGGTCCCACGGCACCCATGTCGCCGGTATCGCGCTCGCCGGGAATCCGTTCGCCCGCCTCGTCGTCGGCCGCATCACCTTCGACCACCGGATGATTCCGGAAAACCCACCGTGGAGCAGGCCCGCAAAGATGCGGCGGCCTATCTCGCCGCCGTGGCTTACTTCCGCTCGGCCGGGGTGCGCGTCATCAACATGAGCTGGGGCGGTTCCGTCCGCGACATCGAGGGCGCCCTCGAGGCCAACGGCATGGGTGACGCCGAAGCCCGCAAAAAATCAGCCCGCGAAATCTTCGAGATCGGCCGCGAAGCACTCTTCGCCGCCTTCAAAAGCGCCCCCGAAATCCTCTTCGTCGCGGCCGCCGGCAACAGCGACAACAACGTCAAATTCGACGAGTTTATCCCCTCCTCCTTCCAACTCCCGCACATGATCACCGTCGGCGCCGTCGATCAGGCCGGCGAGGAGACGTCGTTTTCCAGCTTCGGCCCGATGGTCAATGTCCACGCCAACGGCTTCGAGGTGGACAGCTACATCCCCGGCGGCCAGCGCCTCAAGTTTAGCGGCACCTCCATGGCCGCGCCTCAGGTCGCCAACCTCGCCGGCAAACTCTTCGCGCTCGACCCGACGTTAACGCCCGAGAAAGCCAAAGCCCTCATCCTCGCCGGCGCCGAATTCAAAGGCCGCGTCAACCTCATCAACCCCGCCAAGACGCTCGCGCTGCTCAAGGCGCCGAAGTAATCGTTACTCCAGCCTGGGCGGGTTACCCGCCGGCCTGAACCGGCCCCGATTATAGTTCTGCCCCAGCCTCACCCATTCCGGCCAAAGAGCAGCCGGAGCGAGTTGAGGCACACCACCACCGTGCTGCCTTCGTGGGCGGCGACGCCCACGGCCAAGGGCACTACGCCGACCACCGTCGCGATCACCATCACGACGACCACGCCGAGCGAGATCGCTAAATTTTGCCGGATAATCGTCCGCGCGCGCCGGCTCAGGCGATGCGCCGAGAGAAAATTCTCGATCTTGTCCTGCATCAAAATCACCTCGGCCTGCTCCAGCGCCGCGTCGCTCCCGCGCGCACCCATCGCCACGCCCACATCCGAGGCCGCGAGACAAGGCGCGTCGTTCACGCCGTCGCCCACCATCGCGACTATCTTCCCCTGCCCGCGCAGCTCCATGATCGCGGCGACCTTGCCCTCCGGCGTGAGGTGTGCCCGTACGTCGCCGAGGCCGAGTTCTTTGGCCACCGCCTCCGCCGCGTGCTGCCGGTCGCCAGTCAACATCACGGTAAAAATCCCGCGCCGCTTGAGCGCCGCCAGCACCGCGCGCGACTCCACGCGGATCTGATCGCGCAGGAGCACGCGTCCCACGATCTCCCGTCCGATCACCCACACCTCGCTCAAATCCGCCGGTGCCGCAGGCAACTTCTGCACCCAGCCCGCCAGCGGTCCGGCCTCCAGCAGTTCCCGCCGGCCCAAAAGCACCTGCGCGCCGTCGAGACTGCCTTTGACTCCTTCGCCGACGATGTTGCGAAACTCCTCCACGTTCACCGCGCGCACGCCCCGCGCCCGCGCGTCCTTCACGATGGCCCGCGCCAGCGGATGCTCCGACTTCGCTTCCAGCGCATACGCGAGCTCCATCACCTCGCGCTCGCGCCCCGGCGGAAAACTCTCGTAGCCCACGACGGCCAGTTCGCCCGTGGTCAACGTGCCGGTCTTGTCTAGCGCCACCGCGGTGATATCGGCCAGTTTCTCGATCGCCGCGCCCCCGCGGAACAGCACGCCATGCCGCGCGCCCCACGCGATCGCCGCCAAGATCGCCGATGGAATCGACAACACGAGCGCGCACGGGCTTGCCACCACGAGCAAAGTCATCGCCCGGTAAAAGGCCGAGCGCTGCCCCGGCTGATTCTCAAAGGCCGGCAAACCAAACCCCAGCCACCACATCAGAAACATCGCCGTCGCCAGCCCGAGCACGGCGTAGGTGTAGCCGGTGCCGAATCTCTCCGTGAACCGCTCGCTCGGCGCCTTCAGCTTCTGGGCCGTCTGGATGAGCCGGATGATTTTTTGCAACGTGCTCTCACCCGGCAGCCGCGTGACCTCAAAGTCCACCGCGCCCCACAGATTGATCGTCCCGCTGAACACCGCATCGCCCTTGCCCTTCTCCACCGGCTGCGCCTCGCCGGTCAGCGCCGACTCATCGCTCGCGCTCTTTCCTTCCAACACCGTGCCATCGGTGGGAAACGCCTCGCCCGGCTTCACTCGCACCCGCACGCCGCGCCGTAGTTCCTCGACCGCGACTTCGCGCTCGCTGCCGTCGGCCTCGACGAGCACCGCGCGCTTCGGCGCCGACTTCAACAGCGCGCTCACCTCGCGCTGGGTGCGATCCAAGGCAAACGCCTCCATCGCCCCCGAGGCCGAAAACAAGAACAACAACAACACCGCTTCGCTCCACGCCCCGATCGCCACCGCGCCCGCCGCAACGATCAACATCAAGAAGTGAATGTCGATTTCCCGCTTTTTGAGATTGGCCCACGTGTCGATCGCCGCGTCCCACGCGCCCGCCACGAGCGCGACGGTGAAGAAAATCCACGCCAGCACCGGCCAACCGGGCGCGAGCCACTGCACCGCCGCCCCGGCCAGACCCGCGCCTCCGCAGACGGCTGCGAGCGTCGCTAGAAACTTCCACTCCGGCTCCGCGTCCGCCGCGACCGCATCGAGACCGGGCCATTCCAACTCCCGCCACGGCCGGATCGCCTCCGCCGTCACGCAGCTCTCGCGCGCCAAAACGAGCGCGCCGCCGACCTGTCGCAAGGTGAACCCCGCGGGCGCGACGGGCGGCGCCTGTTGCTCCAACCGCACATCAACCGCGGCGATGGTCGCCGCGAGTTTCTCGCTCAACACGCCGAGATCCACCTCGCCAAACGTCGCCACGGCTAGCCGGTGCGATTCGGGGTCGATCCGCACCGCGCTCACGTCCGGCTCCGTGCGCAAAAAGTGCACCAGCTCCGCCACCCAGCTGCCCTCATCGTGAATCGGACGGTTCATAGCTCCACAAACTGCGCCGCTTCCCGGCCGCAGCAAATTCATTTCCGCCGCCCTTGCGTCCCCTGCACCGGTAGCTGAAGTTCTTCCGCTTCATGATCGGACTCCGCGACGACCAAGCCTCCGCCCCTCCGCCTCCGCCGAGCCGGGCGCCGGAGTTTGCCGCGAAGATTTTCGCCGAAGGCGGCTGGCTCCACGCGGGACTCTCCCTCGAACACCGCCCGCAACAGGAGACGATGGCGCGCACCATCGCCGCCGTCCTCAAATCCGACGCCCCGCTCCTCTTTGAAGCCGGCACCGGCGTCGGAAAATCCCTCGCCTACCTCGCCCCCGGCATCATCCACGCCGTCGATCAGGAGCGCCAACTGATCGTCTCCACGCACACGATTTCCCTGCAGGAACAGCTCCAGGCCAAGGACCTTCCGCTCGTCCGCCGCCTCTTTCAGTCCAATCCCGCCCTCGCCCGCTACGCCGATTTTCGCCCCGCTGTCCTGCTCGGTAAATCCAACTACCTCTGCACGACCCGCCTCGCCCAAGCCCTCTCCGACCGCGCGAGTCTTTTCGCCGACGCCGACTACGACGAATTGCAACGCATCGCCGGCTGGGCCGAGGCCACCGATTCCGGCCTGCGCCACGATCTGCGCCCGCCGCCCCGCGCCGAGGTCTGGGACGCCGTCAACGCCGACTCTTCCTCGTGCTCGCGCAAGCACTGCGATTGCGAGAAGTGCTTTTATCAACGCGCCCGCGCCCGCCTACGCACCGCGCACGTCATCATCGTCAACCACGCCCTGCTCTTCGCGTTGATCAATGCCGGCGGCGCCAAGGCCAACGGAGCCACCGGGCCCGAAGCGCGCGGCGTGCTCTTTCCCGGCGATTTTCTGGTGCTCGACGAGGCTCACACTGTGCCCGAAGTCGCCACGGCAAACTTTGGCCTTTCGCTCAGCAGCTACGGCGTCGAGCGCGCCCTCAAGTACCTCTTCAACCCCCGCACGAAACGCGGCCTGCTGCGGAAGCTCGGCGGCCCCGAAGGCCAACAACTCGTCACCGACGCGCTCGACGCCTCAAAGCAGTTTTTCGATTTCATCGCGGCGTCGCTTCTCGCCCAGCGCCCGATCGTACGGGTGCGCGAGACCGGCGTGGCCGAGCCGACGCTCGACGGCCCGCTCGGCGCGCTTGAACGGCTGCTGGCCAAGCTCGCCGATAAACTCGACGACGGCCGCCCGCGCGACGAACTGCTCGAGCAGAAAACGCGCATCAAAGGCCTCCAGGCCGGTCTCACCGAGTGGCTCACGCTCGCCGCCGAGGGCCACGTTTACTGGGCCGAGCGGGGCGGACGGAAGCAGACCATCGTCGGCCTGCGCAGCGCGCCGATCGACATCGCGCCGGCGCTCCGCGAGCACCTCTTCGGCTGCGGCGTGAGCGTCGTCTGCACGAGCGCCACCCTCGCCGTGGGGGGCGACATCGCCGCCTTCGCCACGCGCATCGGGGCCGAGGCCGCCCGGGCCGAGGTCGTGCACTCGCCGTTCGATTATGCGCGCAACATGCGCGTCTACGTCGCTGCCGATATACCTCTGCCCTCGCCGCAAGAGGCCAAACTCGCGCTCGATGCGCTCACCGACTACATCCGTTTCTGCGTCGCCGCCGTGCCGGGCGGCACGCTGGTTTTGTTCACGAGTTACACCGATATGCGCGCCGTCGCCGGCACGCTGGAGCCCGAGTTCCGCACTGCATCGCGGCCGTTTCTCATGCAGGGCGCCGATCTCTCGCGCACCGAGCTCGCCGATCAGATGCGCCGCTTGGGCAACGCCGTGCTGTTTGGCACCGACAGTTTTTGGACCGGTGTCGATGTGCCCGGGGATGCGCTGGCGCAGGTCATCGTTACCCGCCTGCCCTTCGATCCGCCCACGCACCCGATCACGGAGGCCAAGACCGAGTGGATCCGCGACCACGGCGGCAATCCATTCAACGACCTCACGCTGCCCGATGCGTTGATCAAGTTTCGCCAAGGCATCGGCCGGCTCATTCGCACCCAATCCGACCGCGGGCTGATCACCATTCTCGACTCGCGCGTGCTCGCGAAGAGCTACGGCCGGCTCTTCCTGCAGTGCCTCCCCCAGCCCGAATTCACCCGACTCACGCGGGAAACACGTGGCGATCAATTTCGCCCCTTTCTTTAATCTGAAAAATTGTGGCTCCGTTTGCATAGTCAGTCCGATAAAACAGGGCATGATACATCGACGATTCCGTCGATTTAACCGAAAACATACCGATCACTCGTCGCAGGGCTTACCGGATAAGAAAAAATACCTATGGCCAATCGCAGCTCGCATTTTTTGGCGCTGGTGGAACGCGCGCCCGACAACGAACTCTTTCGTTTCAGCCTCGCCCAAGCTCTCGCCGCCGAGGGCCGCGCCGAGGAAGCGGGTCCCCATTACGCTTTTTGCATCGCGAAGAAGGCAGACTGGATGATACCCCGAATTCTCTTGGGCAAACTTCACCTCGCCGCCGGCCGGCACGCCGAAGCGCGCCCGCTGCTCGTCGCCGCCCTCGATCTCGCCGTCGCCCAAGCCCATGAAGACCCCGAGCGCGAGCTTCGGGCCTTGCTCGCGGAATTGGGCAGGTGAGTTAACCGCCTGTTTGACTGAGACGCCCACGCACCCACCCCGGTCGAGTTGCAGAGGCGGATTCAAAAGACCCGGACCCCGATGGTGCGCGTCATTTGATCGTCGTCGGCGTCGGTCACGCGAAACGTGACACTGCCGATCCCGGTGAAGCCGTTCTTCGGCGTAAACACGAGCGATTGTCCATCAGCGGTTAGGACGGCGTCTCCGGCGACGGTTGCCACCACTTTGAAGTTTGGTTTCGCGGTAAAGCCGCGGGTAAGCGGCGCAATGGCCAAGATTACCTTTCCGCCTGCGGCGACCTCGGCGTGGGGTGCGGCCATCCAATTAAGATAGTGTTCAAGTTCAGTGATACCGTCGCCGAGCCGATCCCGGTTGCTGTCAGAGAAGTCGCCGGCGGCCGACGCGGGATTCGAACCGGAGATGCGTTCCCACCAATCCGGCAGGCCATCGCGATCGCTGTCCCAGTCAACCGGGCGGGCAACCGTGGGCATGGCTTCCCAGCCGCCGACATCCGCCTGCGAGTCGGGCAGGCCGGGTAAACCGGTCTTGCTGCCTTTGAAAGCGGCGGTGCCGGCAAGGGTCTCGCCGATGATGCGAAAATCGTGCCGGTCGAGTCCGGGTTGATTGGCGCCGACATCGGACAACACGATCTTGTAAGCGGCCCGCGCGGACTGGGTCTCCACGTCGCTCGCGAAGAGCGGCGCGTCGGACAGGAACTCGGCGTAGGGTGCGGGCTTGGTCATACCGGCCGCTTGGTTTTCGCGGGCGGCCACGCCCTCGAGAATATTCTCCGCGACGAAGTAGCGCTGCGGCCCAAAAGCCTTCACGCCTTCCAACTGGGGATTGAGGAACTTGAGCAGCTTCGTCGCCGGTCCCGGTTTGTAATAGTTGCCGACAAAGTTAACCTGCGCGGCGCCGCCATCGGTGGCACGGTTCTGCCAATTGTAGACGACGTTGTTGCGGATATCGAGCGACCCGGCGTGCCGGCCGGCGCCATCGAGGCCACCGGCGAGGCTCCAATTGCGGCCGGAATTGTGAGCGAGCAGATTGTGGTGAAACGAGCCCACATCGCCGCCGATGCTCGCCGCGTAACCGTGCTGGGTGCCGGGCTTGTAGTTCTTGTGGCCCGCCGCATTAAGGGCCTCGGAGATGAGCGTATTTTGCAGGGTGATGTTGCGGGCTGATCGGGAGCTGAAGGCCTCGTCGAGCGTCCAGCTGATCGAGGCGTGGTCGATGATCGAATGGTTGCTGCCCTGCATCCCCATGCCGTCGAGGGTCACGCCCGCGATATCGCCGGGGCGCACCCGCAGATGACGGATGATCGTGTCGCTCGCACCGCTGAGACCGAAGCCGAATTTGCGGATTGTGATCCCCGGTCCCGGTGCGGTTTGGCCGGCCACGGTAAGATAGGGATTCGTCGCCACGAGTTTCCGCTCGAGCGTGATGAGTCCGCCCACCGCGAAAACGACGGTGCGCGGGCCCGATGCCTCGACCGCGGCGCGCAGGCTGCCCGGGCCGGAATCAGCCAACGTCGTCACCTCGATCACACGGCCACCGCGACCGCCCTGCGCGAAGCGACCGGCGCCCTGCGCCCCCGAGAAGGCAAGTTGCCGTGGGCGAAAACGCCACGTGTCGCCGGGAGTGACCACCCCGCTCACGTCCACTGTGTCGATCCGCCAGAAGTAGTCCTGCGTCGGGCGCAGATTCGAAACCGATTGTTCCGCAGACGGCGTCTCGCCGAGTAGGGCCAGCGTCGTGGCGGAGTGACCGAAATACACGCGATGTTGAACCGCGCCGTTTGCTGGAGTCCATGCGAGTTTGAGCGTTTCCCCGTCGACGGCGACATGCTCGTCCTCATGAGCAGGTCGCGCTTGGATCGCACGCCGTTTGGGGTCGATGACATCAAGCGCGAAGCCGTTCAGCACGACGTTGCGCACGGTCGCCGCGGCGTCGGCGGGATCCGGCTTGAACTGGATCACGGCGTCTTCGCCCGCCACGGCCTCGAACTCCAGCGCTACGGTCTGCGCGACTTCATCGACGGCCGCGCGGAAACTGGGGGCGACCGAGATGCTTGGCCCACCTGCGACGGCCACCACCGTACGGGCGCGAAGGTCAGCCGGCTTACCGTCGGTGACATTCAAGAAAACGACGAGGCGATGCCGGCCCGGTGCGAGGCCGGCGAGCCGAAGCTCAAGGGCGCCCCCGGCGTCGCCGCCCTCGATCGTGACCCCATCGGCAACGAGACGCGCACCGTCGCGGACAGCTCCTTTCCACCACACGGCGCGCAGTCCTTTGCCAACCTGGCCGGCGAGGGCGAGGGTCGCCGTGAGCTCGCCGAAGCGTTGGGTGGCGGACACGCCGCCGGTGACAAACCATTGCTCGCAACCCGGCGCGACCGAATCGGGGCGACCGGCGATACTAAAATCGACTTTCAGCGGGGCGGCGGCGGCAAACGCCAAGCCGAGACCGAAGAACAGAACCACTCCGGCAACGCAGCGCATGGCGCGGGCTCAACTCCGGGCCGAGGGCGCGGGCAAGTTACGGCGATCCACATTGTGCTTGAGATCGGTCCAGTCGGTCTTGGGCGCACGGGGATCGAGACCGTTGATAAAATCTTCGATGTTGGTGTAGCCGTCGCCGTTGAGATCGCCGACCGCGTCGCTCACGTCGTTGGGGTTCAGGCCGTGTGCAGTTTCCCACGAATCGGGCAGACCGTCGCCGTCGGTATCAACGTAAGGTTTGCCGGTGTAATTGGGATATCCGCCGACCTGGGCGGGGTTGGTGATGAAGCCGACGCGCACCCCGACTTCGAGTTCTTTCACCCATTTCTCGGCGTAGCCGGCGGCGCTGGCGCGGGCGGAATCCTCGGGGGTGGCTTCGGCTTTGCCGACCTTGCCGTCGCGGACCATCGCCGTGACGCGTTGATCGACGGCGTCGCGCACAGGGAGGGTCGCTCCGGCGTGGGCCAGCACGTAGGAAAAAGCAGCCTCCGCCGTGGTGATGGTAAGCGGCGCATGGGCGAAGGGCGTCTCGGCCTTGATCTTGGCGAGGACATCGGCGCGGTTGAGCGTGCGGACCTCGGGTTGCACGCCGCCGTCCCAGTTATCCCGGGAAACCGACGGGTTGCCCTCGACGACGTTGCCCGAGACGTGGGCGCGACCGAAATTGTCGATGACCGTTTTGCTGCGCTCGGACTCGGGCTTGAGCAGGCGAAAGCGCACGGGCGAATCGGGGGTGCCGGGGCCGGGCTTGAGGTAGTTGTTGATGATATTAAAAAAGCTCCGCTGGTCGCCGCCGTCGATCGTGCGGTGGCGGTAGTTGAAGAGCACGTTGTTCACGAACGTGAAGTCGCCATACATGCCGACACTGGGATTTCTGCCGGTGTTGTTGGCCCAGAGGTTGCGGTGAAACGTGCTGTTGAGGCCGCCGATGGTGCTACCAAAGGCATGGTGGTAGGTGTTGAGCGCCTCCGAGAAAATCGAGTGCTGGATCGTGACGTTGACGGTCGGAAGCTTCAGCTCAGGGCCGCCTCCGGGCGGGCGATACATGTGGCGATACATCGACATGTTTTCGTCGAGCCCCCACGAAGCCGAGACGTGGTCGATCATGAGATTGCCGACGGGATTGCCGCCAAAAGCATCATTGCGGTCGGCGGCGTCCATCGCTCCGCGGCGAAAGCGCATGTGGCGGATCACGATGTCGTGCGTTTCGAGTTCGACGGTGTTGCCGGCAATGCACACGCCGTCGCCGGGGGCTGTATTGCCCGCAATCGTGATGTAGGGCGCGCGGACGCGGATGCGATCGGTGAGACGGATAATGCCGGCGACGTTGAAGATGACGATGCGCGGGCCGGCGGCCTCGCAGGCGGCGCGGAAACTGCCCGGGCCATCATCATTGAGATTGGTCACGACGATGACGCGGCCGCCCCGACCGCCGAAGGAATACATCCCACCGCCCTCCGCTCCGGGAAAGGCGGGAATTTTAGCCTGCGGCAAATCGCCGGGCAGGCCCGCGCCGGGCAGGTAGGGTTTGCCCTTGGCCGCCCACGCTTCGATCTCAGGCAAGACGCGGGCAAAAATCTCGTCCGAGCGTTGGTTGGCGGCGGCTTGGCGTGCATTGGCCGCGGCCTGATCGGCCGACTTAACTTTGGGGTAGCCCTGCGCGTTAAGGGCTGCGGCGGAGCAGAGGAGCATCGCGGCGCTGAGAAGAATTAAAAAAGGCGATTTCATGGTCGGTCGGGAGGGACGAGCGAAGCTGGCGACGGTTGCGCCTTTAGATTCTTTTCCGCCTGCTTCAGATCGTAGCCGGCGGCGGAGAGGAAGTTGTTGATCCTGCCCTTGTATTTGCCGAACCACGCATGTTTTTCGCCCGACGTGCTACCCGTCATCGCGAGTTCGCGCGCTTCGGTGAGCCACGCAAGAATCTGGTCTTTTTGCGCCGCCGTGAGCTCAGGCAACATCTGCCGGTAAACACGAAACGTGAGAGGCAACACGCCATAGGTCATGCCGTCCTTCACAATATCGATCTGAGCGGGGGCGAGGTCTTCGGCCAGCTTCCCGAGGTAGGCGGCTTGCAACGCGGTGAGTTGCGGATCAACCGAGGCCTTGGCCGCCGTCACTGCCGCGGTGGCGGCAGCCCGATCGGGCAATGATTTGGCCTCGGCGATACGGGCATCGCGCACCGCGTGCAGGGCGTGAAGATCGGCATACTGACGGGCGATGACGTCCCGCACCCGGGCGGCCGTGGTCGGACTCGCCAACGCGAGGCTCGCGACGATTTTGTCGGCCCGTTGCTCCGCGATCCGGGTGTAGGGCTGAGGCTCTGTGGTATTGGGCGCGGCGTGCGCAGCGGACAAAAACAGTACCCCGATCAGCGCGCCGAGCGCGGCACCTTTGGAAGCAAAGTTCATCGGGAAACAACTCGGAACCGCCCGCAGGCACCGAGATTCCGTTCGGTGCCGGCGAGCGACTTGGAGCGCAGGATAATCAGAACCGGCCGTTTACGCCGAAGGTCCACACCACGCCGAACTCCCTCCGATCAAGCGGCTGCCCGTAGCTGGGCAGCAGCCCGAGGTCATCCCGGTTGATTTGGTCCCGCGCGCCGTTGAAAATATCCCGGCCGCTCAGGAACAAACTGTAGCGTTTCGACAACGTGTAATTCGCCGTGAGGTCGATGTTGGTTTGGGCGGGCGCGAAGCGGCGCAGGAAATTCGGCGAGCCGTTGAACGCCGCCAAGTTCGAGCGGGAGATTTCGTTTTCGTTACGATAAGTGCCGCGAATCTGCACGGACAGCTTGCCGCCGGAGAACTGCAGGCCGGCACCACCAAAGCGGTTGGACGATTTTGTAATGGTCGACACGGTGGGCGCGACCGAGATGACCCCGCCCGATGGCGTGGTGATATTGACCGGCGCCGGCGCGCTCGGCTCGGCCAAATTCTTGAACGCAAAACTCGCGAAGGCGCTGAACCGTTTGCCGAAACTGCCGAGGAAGGCGAAATCCTGGCTCGCCGAAAACTCCCAGCCGCTGGTGCGCTGACTGGTCGTGCTGTTGCTGGACGTGCGGAGAATCCAGCCGTTGTAGCTGGCCGGATCCAAACCGAGCGCGGAGACGACCTCATCGAAGCCGGGCGTGCCCGAGTAGGTGCTGTAGCTCGTGATCTGATCCGTCACATCTTTGATGTAATATGCAGCCGAGAGCTTGCCGCCGTTGTCCGTGTAGTAGGAGACCTCGCCGTCCCAATTGTTGGAGGTCTGGGGCTTCAGATTGGGATTGGCGACGGTGATTGAGCCCACGGTGCCGTCGGCCGCGATCGGGACGTTTTCGTTGATCTGAAACTGGCCGCTGCTGGAGACGAGTCCGGAGGTGCCGTTTTCAAGGGCGGGCAGGCCGAACGAACGCGACCAAGCCAGCTTCACGTCGATCTTGGGCGTAACCTTGTAAACCGTGCTCAAGCTGAGCGACGGCTTGCCGGTTTGCTCGGCATCCACGGGCACGTTGGGCCGGTTGAACAGTTTCGCGGAGGCCAAACTCGTGGCGGTAGCTCCCATTGCCTGAGTCGGAAAGCTGATTCCGGCGGCGGTCAGAGCAGAGCGCAGGCTGGCGCCAGCGGGGGTGAACAACGGGCTCGTGGCCTGGTCGACGCGCACGCCAAGGGGATTGGCCGGATCTTTATAGAGGGTGCCGTCTTTGTTTTTCACGTAATTCCATTTCGGATCACGATAGGGACCGCGGCCTTTGCGGCTGACAGATTCCTGCCGCAGACCGCCGACGAAATAGAGGCGGTTTTTGAGGAACCGGCCGCTTAGCTGGCCGTAAAGCGCATCACGCGTCTCCGTGAGGTCGATTTGCTGGCCGACAAAACTATTGTAGTTGTTGACCGCCGTCGAGCCATCGGCCGGGACTTCGAAGATCGTCCGCGCTTGATTGAGCGCGAAGAGCTTGTAGGTCGATCCCCACTCCTGCGCCGGGAGATTGTATCCGGGGCTGGCGCCCAGATAGGTGTCATCAAAAACGTCGGCGATCGGGAAGGTGGCGCCCGCGATGAGGTCTTGGTTATAATTCGCCCCGAGGCCGAATTTCTCCGACGTCTCCTCGTCCCGCCGACCGCCGACCTTCACGCTCAGCGAATTTGAGCCGATAAAACTTAGGAAACTCAGGTCGCGCTCGATATCGAATTTGTAGAGACCGTTCGTCTTGCGCGAAGAGGATTCGCCCGATTTGGCCACGACGGCATCGGGGGTGAAGTTGGAGAATTTGGTGTAATCCAAGATCCCGCCGCCGTTGGCGACGCGTCTCGAGGTTTCGATGACCTTCGGAATACCGTCGACGATGTTGAGCAATTTGACCTGGCCGGGATTTAGTTTGAAGGACACTTCGGAGAAGTGGCCGTTATTGCGGTCTTCAAACGTCGTGAGTGCATCGGAGATGCTGCCGCTGGCGGAAATATTCCAACCGTTGCGCACGAAGAAATACTGCAACTGACCGCTCTTGGTTGAGCCTTCCACGTCGCGCGTGGTGACGGTCATGTCCAGCGTGCTGTTTGCGGTGGTGCCGATGAATTGGTTCGCATTCCAATCCGCGCCGGCGGCGACCGTCGGGCGGGCGTCGAGCCGGCGCTGACCCTCGGCGCCGGAATAAGTGGAGTATTGGACGCTTGCTTTGATCGTCTGGGTGGGCGTGGGCTTCCAGTCGAAGCGCAGATTGCTGGAGCGCTTCTCGGTTAGCCGGGTGATGTCGGTGACCCTGAAACGGGTGAGGCCGGGGTTGTCGATCGTGAGCGGCTTGCCGGCGGCGTTGGTGACCGCCGAGAAAGTCGTATAGGTCGATTCCGCGCGCTGGCTTGAGTTGTATTCGTCGGCCGCACTGGCGGTGAGTGAGACGCCGAGTTTTGAACTGATAGGCACCGTGGCGCTGAATTCGACGCCCGGGGTCGTCTTGTAAGTGTGCTTGTTGACGGGTCCCGGGGTCTTGCTGAATTTGGGCATCTCCTTGGAGTTGAAATTGAAGAAAACGCGGGCCGAATAGCTCGGTCTGGCCTGCTCAAAGGCGCTTCTCGAAATGAGATTGATCTGACCGCCGATCGAATTGTTCGGCATGTCCGGCGTCGCGACTTTGATCAGTTCAACGCGTGAAGCATTGTTGATCGAGAGCTGATCGAGACCGACCTGACGGGTAAGTCCGCCCGGAGCGGCATTGGCGACCGGCAGACCGTCGATCAGGATGGCGGTGTCCTCGGCGCCGAAGCCGCGGATGGAGACGCCCGAAGCATCGGAATCGGAATAGCCCTGATTGTTGCCGTTGTAGGCGCCGTAAGACACCTGCACGCCAGGAAGAAATTTGACGAGTTCGCCGACATTGTTGCTCGGAATATCGCCGAACTGGTCGGTCGAGATGACGTTCTTGATGTTCACCGATTGGCGCTCTTCGTTGATCGCAATCTCTCGCGCGTTCTTGAAGCGGTCGGCAGCCACTTCAAACACGCTCAAAACCACCGACTTTTCGGCACCCGGGGCCGCCGAACGCCCCAGGGTAACGTCCTGAACCGTGTTTTTTCCATCCAGCACGACGACCGTCAGGCTTTGCGGAGCCTCGCCGGCGTAAGTCACCGCGAGCTTCGCCGAACCAGCTGGCACGTTGCGGAGTTCGAAGAAGCCGAAATCGTCGGACACCACCTCGAGGCCGGTGCCTTCGACGTTGATCTTCGCGTTGCCGACGTAGCGGGCGTTGTTGTTGTTGAACACGCGTCCACTGATGGAGCCTTGATTGGCCGACTGGGCGATCGCTTCGCCGGTCAATAGACCCAGAGCCAAGACCAGCAGGGAGCTGCGCATAAAACATGCGGCGAGCCGGGAAATTGCATAACGTGGGGAGTGAATCGTTGTCATAGTGAAAGGGGTGAAAATCGAACTTACCCGTTTTAATGCGGGCGCCGAATCAGATTTGGCCAAATGACTTGGTCGGTCGAAAATTAGAACGGTTTGAGGATTAGGGGTTGATGAGCGTAAGCGGTATCCGAGGGATCGACCACCGGTCCACTGAAGAAAACAGATCGGATCCTAAGATGCACGGGTCAGATTTCATTAAGATTTAAGCGTAGCGCCGCCGAGAGGGCCGCGCTCGGGCTCGGCGCGCGTCGGCTGAGTTTGAAAGATCGTCTTCAGATGCGCGACGTTAGCCCCGAAGTTTTTCCGCACATTTCGCGGGTCCTTCGCGTCGCGGGAGCGCTCGACCACGAGCCATCCGCTCCACCCGATCGCGTCCAACGTCGCCTTCACCGCCGCCAGATCGAGCCGGGAATTGTTTTGCAGCCAAACTCCGTCCTCGTCGGTGCAATGGATTTGGCAGATCCGATCTTTGCCCAACGTCCGGATCTCGGCGGCGAGGTCGCGTCCGTTCTGCAGGGCGTTGGCAAAATTGAAGTAGCTACGGACCGCCGGAGAGCCGACTTCGTCGAGCAAGGCCGCTTCGCCCCGCGCATCGAGCGCGGTCTCGATGCCGACGACCACTCCGGCCGCCTCGGCCCGTCTGGCCACGGACTTCAACCGCGCGACGATTGCCGGTCGAAGTTCGGGGCGCTTCACCAGATCCCCCTGCACGCCGAGCGGCAGAAACGCGATCTTCACGCCCATGGCCACCATTGTATCCAAGCAATCCTGCACCATGCGTTCCACTCCCGGGCGCTCCGCGAAGGACTGGGCATAAAAGCCCGACATCGCCAGCGAGCTCACGCCCAGCCCGAGTTCCTTGGCTTTTTCCAAAAACTGCCGCCGGACACCGGCATCGCCCAGCGCGTTGTCGAACGTCGGTCGATCGCCCAACCCGCCCATATCGACCTCGACCCCGTTGGCCCCGATCTCGTGCGCCAGCGCAAAGGCACCGAGCTTCTGTCGTTTCAGCAGCATCCAATCACAGACGGAAATGCGATAACGCCGCGCGACGGTCGCGGGGATAGCGGCGAGCTCTGCGGCCGGGGCCCGCATTCCCGGCGCGAGCCAAGCGACCGTGGCCGCTGTGGCGAACTGGCCAACAAAACGGCGGCGTGTCAGGGCGGATGATTGAACGGGTACCATCGTGTTCAACGGGCCGGGATCCAGACGCTCATGTCGGTATCGCCGCGGTTGCCCCACGCGAAATACGGGACGGCCTTCAGCGTGATCGCGCGCGTTGGTTCTGCCGTGGCTTCGCGGTAGAGTTCACGGGACGACCAAGCGGCGCGGGTTACCACCCGGGCGGGAAACGACAACGTGCGAACCTCGGAGTTCACCAACGTTTCCCGATTGGCCGTGAACTCCACCGGCGCAAGCAGCGGCAGCACGACATCCCGCAGTCGGACGCCGGCCGGAAGATCATTGGATTCGAGGCAATAGACCAGCGGCCCGTTTTTCACGGCGACTTGGTTAACGGCTTCTTCGACGAGGGGGTTCGCCTCCATCAAGACCGGACGAAACGTCATCGTGAACTGCACCACATCGCCGGCGCGCCACGAGCGCGTAACTTCGGTATAGGTGCCCGGCACGGGATCGCCGGCGACCGGTTGGCCATTGACGAGCAACTTTGCATTTCCGGCGCGGAGCCAACCGGGAACGCGAAGCTTCAAACTGATCGCGCGCTCGGGCGCAGCCTCGATCGTAAACTTTACCGCGCCGTCCCAAGGATACTCGGTTTCTTGGCGAAGACGGATGCGCGCGCCGTCGGTCCACGCGGTGTCGAGCGTGTTCGCGGCGTAAAGGTGGACCCAGAGCGTGTCGGGCGACAGGGCATAGACGTAGTTGTGCGCCTCGGCGATGGCGCGCACGACGTTGGGCGGGCAACAGAAGCTGGCCTTGAGGTTGGGCGTGCGGGTACGCGACCAACGGAGCGGCCAGTCGAAGTCCGCGTCTTTCCGCAGCGCGTTGACGTAAAAGTAGTGTTTCCCCTCGAGACTGATGCCGGGAAGGATGCCGTTGTAGAAAGACTGCTCGAACAAGTCGGCATACTGTGCATCGGCGGTGACGGTGAGCATCCGCCACATCCACATCGCATAGCCGATCGTGGCACAGGTCTCGTTGTAGGCGGTGAGATTGGGCAGCTGGTAGTCACGCCCGTAGGCCTGATGGACCGTCTTGATATATTTGTGCTGCCGGTGATCAACCCCGTCGGGTGAAGCTCCGTCGTATAGCGCACCGGTCATGCCGGTGATGTAAAGTTTCTGACCGGCCACATCATCGGAGAGCGCAGCGAGAGTCTTGAACAACGTCGGATCGCCGGTCTCTGCGAACACATCGGCGACGCCGGCGTAAAGGTAGTTGGCGCGCACGGCATGGCCGACGGCCTGGGTCATGGCGCGGAAAGGGACGCGATCCTGGTTGTGGTCGCTGCCGTCCTGCTCGTTGACCAAGCTGCGGATCTCGATGAGTTGTTTCGCAAGTGCGAGGTAGCGCGGCTCCCGGGTGACCCGATAAAGTTCAACCACCCCCATGTAGTGCGACGGACAGATGGCATTGCGGGCCAAGTCGGCGGGGACATTCGCGCACAGGCGCTCGATGTAGTCGGCGGCCTTGCGCGCGCAATCGAGCAAAGTCGTCTTGCCGGTGACGCGGTAGTGCACGCACGCCGTGGTGATGAGGTGCCCCATGTTGTAGGTCTCGAAGTGTTCACGGTCTTCGAACTCCTTGGCCTTGGCGGTGGTGACGCCTTGGCGCTGCGGAATGATTTTCTGCGTGTGCAGATAGCCGTCTTCGCGCTGGGCTTTGGCGATGACGTCGATGATGCGGTCCATTTCCGCATCGAGCGCGGGCTCCCGGGTGACGGCGTAGACTTGGGCGAGGGCCTCCAGCCATTTCAGGAAATCGCCATCGTTGAACGGCGGTCCGGAAAATCTCCCGGGCTGCAGGCCGGCCGCGATCCGGTAGTTGGCCCAGGCGGAGCTTTGCACCGGATCGCTAAAAATATTCCACATGTGCGGGACCATCGTGGTCCGACACACTTCAAAGCGTTCGCCGAGGAGGCCGCCGTTCCATTTCACGTCGGCCAAACCGGTCATGTACATCCGGGCCGAGGGGGAACGCGACGTGTCGACCAATGACTTCTCGCCGGCGGAGGCGAGCGTCGAACCCAACAGCGAGGCGAGGCTGACAGAGGTAACTTTAAACAGGTTCATTATGATTTCTCCGGTTGGAATCGTTCCGGTAGTCGAGAGGCCGGCAGGTCAAAGCCGCGCCGGATCGAGCACGACATGTTTGATGAAGCGCCGGTCCCAAGTGTAGGTGATGTGAATCCGACCGTCGGCCGCTTGAATCACGGCGGGATAGGCATAGCCGGCTTTGCAGGGCTCGGTTTCGAGCGTGAGAATTCGCGACCAAGTCACGCCGTTCTTCGAGATCGCCACATCGAGAGGAAAGCGATCGCCCTTGGCCTCGGCGGCGCGGTGACCACTGTGGTTGTAGACGAGGAGATGCCGGCCGTCGGCGAGCGTGACGGCGTCGGTGCCGGAATTTGGATTCGGCAGATTTGTCGCCGTGAGCCGGCTCCACGTTTTACCCGCATCCTTCGACCAAGTCTGGGCGACAACGCCCTGCTTCGTGCGGCAAAGCGCTTCGAGCGCGCCGTCGCGGTGGACCAGAATACTCGGCTGGATGGCGTCGAACCCCGGGCCTTTGCTGACCGGTTCGGTTTTGCTCCAGGTGACACCGGCATCGGTCGAACGCTCAAAATGCACCAGCCAACCGTCCTTGTTTCCCTCGGTGCTGCTTGGCGCCAGCCACGTGCCGTCGGCCAGTTCGAGGGGCTTGTTTTTGATCGGACCGAGCACCCCGTCGGGCAAGCGTCGCGGCGCACTCCAGGTTTTGCCCGCATCCGGCGACGTCATCATCATGCCCCACCACGTGCTCGGCGACGGGCCCACTTTGTAGAACAGCACGAGCGGCCCGGTTTTCGGTTGAAACAAAACGGGGTTCCACGTGGGCAGTCGGGCGCCGACCGGCTGGACCCCGTTGGCCACCTCGACGGCGGGCAACCACCGGCCGCCTTCATGGCGCGACACCCAGATACCGACGTCGGGATTGCGCTCGGCGGTGCCACCAAACCAAGCGGCCACCAATCGCCCCGGTGCTACTTCCACGATCGTGGACGCATGACAGGAGGGATACGGCGCGTCGGCGTTGATGAAGCCCGCCGAGAGCAAGGAGGCCGGGGTGGTTGCCGCCCGTAACAGGCCGCAACAAATTAGGACGAAGCAGACTGAGACGATTTTTTTGGAGATCATGACAGGAGAGAAAATGACGCTGGGTGGAAGAAGGTTTGAATCGGGCTGGATGACATTTAGCGCGGCTGCACGTCGTCGGCTTCGCGCAGACCCGAGATAACGGCTTTCCCGGGGAACTTCGCCCGGTAGTCCCGCGCTGCCGCGGAGATCGTGGCGGCCGACGGCTTGCCGCCTTTCCAGAGCCGCAGGTGCTGCCGCGGCGCCAAGTTTTGACCGCCCTTTGGCGCAAACTCTTGGCCGTCGGCCGCGCGCCACCAGTACGTGAGGTCGATCACATCGACCACGGCGGCACGTTTCACATCAGCGAGAATCGCGTCTTGGACATCCTTGGGTGCACTGAGCGCGATCAGCGGCCGGTGCCCGGTCTCGGCTTCCCAATCGGCAACCACATCGAGCCAAAATTGCATGAAGTGCAGCGGCCCGCTGTTCTCCGCGCTGAGAGTGTGGATCACGTTCGTCTCGGCCGCGAGGTTCGCGAGACACTGCCGGATATAAGCCCGGTGTAACGCGCGCCGCAACGGGTGTGCGACGTCATAGAAAGCATCCGCCATCTTGATGGTGTCGCCGGTGAACGGCGGTGGCTCGATAAAGTCGGTGCCATTGATGTTGTTCGTCGTCCGCCAAGGACTATCCACCCAGTGCGCTGCCGACTCGAGGATGTTGTGCTGGAAATACATTTCGTTGATCAGCACGAGCCCTTGCTGGCGCGCCTCGGCCGCGAATTCCCGCAGCCGGGCGAAATACCAGGGATTGTAGCGCGTCAGATCGTAGCGACTCATGCCGTCCCAAGCAGTCCCCTGCCCGCTCCGCGCAAACGGCTGCTCGTAGAAGGGCGGATAAACATCCGCCTCCGGACGGCGAATCATCTGATGATCGATGCGCCGCCGGTCATACCAGAGACCGTAGTGGTGGCGGAAAAAAACTTCGCCGGCCCGCACCATTGCGGCCGCGACCGCGGGAATCTCATCCGTCAGTCCCGTGCCCGTGCGGCCGGGAGAAAACCGGGTGATCGCCCGCCCAAACTCCGAGGCCCGCGCGGGTTCGAGCCGGCCCAACCACCAGGCCGTTTCCAACTGTTTTCCGGTCACCGGTGACCCACCCAGCAGCAGAGTTCCGTCCACCAACGCCAAGGGGCGCCCGGGGCCGGCCGGCTTGGGTGCGAGGCGTTGCGCGAGATCCACAACGACGGCTTCGAGCGCTGGGACTTCCACCGCAGGCCCGTAGTGACGCGGCTCGAGGATGGTCAGAGCCGATGGCCCTAGGCGCGCTTGCAGTTGGGCGCGGTAAAGACTTTTCGGCTCGGCGAATTCGTTGACCATGCTCCAGCGGCCGTCGCCGACAAATTGCCCCCACACCGCCACCGCCCAATTTCCCGCGCCGGGCGCGCGGCGCACCGCGACGACGGAGGCGGAGGAATTCCACAGCACGGAATTCACCGCCGCCCAGCCCACGCCTTGGTTCCATGTCTCAAGGTTATCGAGGCGCAGGGCTCCGCCGTCGATCAAACCACTGTCGAACAACAGCCCTGACGCCCAACTCCCAATTGAACCGCTAAAGCCTTTCGTCTCTCGAGCGGTGCAATGGAGAAAAACGTTCGGCCCGGCCGAGAGATAGCCAACGCTGAAGTCGTTGCCACCCTGCTCTGCCGTGCAGCGCAAAAACAAGATCTGCTGGCCACGCGAGTGGAACGCCATGCGGCGATAGCCCGCGCGCTCCGAAACCGGCGCGAGCGAAGAACAGTCTTGGACCGTCGCCCGCGCGACCTTCGCGCCGACCTGCACCGCACTACCGGCGAAATGCACGGCCGTCACATCGGCCACCCAGACATCACTCGCGGCGTGCAGGTCGATCGCGTTCCACGCGTGCTCTTCGTCGAGTGGATTGCGCCGGTCGTAATCAGATTCGCAACGCAAGTGCTCGATGCCGGAGCGTTCGATGTAACCGGATTGCAAATACGCCTGTACCGTGCCGCCGCCGTAGCGGCTTTCGAGCGCCACCGTCAGCGGAGCGTCCAAGGTGAGCCTCGCACCGTCCACCGCCACCACGCGCCGGTCCCAGCGCACGTTGAAGGCCCCCGCTTTCCAAATGTAGGGCTGCCGACCTGGGGCCTCGTCCATTCCGATCGATTTTATCCACTCAATCGGGCTCGGACGTTCCACCGTGATACTCGCGCCGACGGCGATTCCGTGGTCGGCCCGCGCCAACGTGAGCTCCGCGGCGCCAACCGGCACTTTCTCCGACGCCAAGGCGACCGGCGCGCCCACGTTCTCTCGCCGATCATTGCCGCCCAACTCGATCAGAGGCCGGCGACCTTGGCCCGTCGCCACCAAGACGGAGCCCGATTCACCGGGCCCAACCCCGCGGAGAACAACCCCACTCGCGCGAATCTTGAGTTGCCCCTCAATCTCGTAGCGCCCGGCGTCCAATTGCACGGCCCCGCGAAAACCCGCCGCGTCGGGAGCCAAGCCCGACACGAAATCGATCGCGGCTTGCAGACGCGGACCATCGTCGCCGGTGGCCGGCGACACCCGCACACGGGCCGCGACCACCGGCAAAGCGACACCACCACCCCCGAAACCGGCGCCCGAAAAATCGGGCACGCGGTCGCCGCGCTCATCGACGAGGTTGGTCAATTGACCCGACTTCGACTGCGTGACGGGCGATGGCTCCTGCTTCGCGCCGAGGGCCAACGTCGCGCCCGCCCAGCCCAGCAATAATCTCACGATGCGGCTCATGGTAATTGGCCGGTTACTCGGCGAAGGCTGTCGGCGTGGGCGATTTCTTTGCCGTCGGCAAAGACCCGCAGACCGACGCCGCGACCATAACGGGTGCCGTCGCGGTCCCACAAAATTGTCAGCTCACGCCCGTGGTACCGCACGCGGTCGAGACAGAACCACGCCCAAGTATCCGGGGGCAGTAATGGCGCGACCTCGACGACGTTATCGGTGCGCGGCCGCAGGCCCACGAGGCCGGTGATGAGCAGGTCGGCGTAGGTCGAGTGGTTGTAGTAGTAACTGCGCGGATCACGGCCTTTAAGCCATTGTCCGGTCGTCTCGTCCTGATATTCGCCGATGTAGGGCACGCCGTCGTAAACGTGGCTCCGGGTGTAGGTGAGAAACGCGTCGAACCAATCGCGTTGCTTCACGACCTCTTGGGGATAGTCGCGCAGAACGTTCGCAAGTGCGGTGAGCGTTTGCGCCGTGGCGAACGGCCAGACCGCACCGTCCCATTCGCAGGTGCCGACCCCATGGGAACGGAAACGGGGATGGCGGCGCTCGGCTGTGGTGATGCCCCACGGCGCGCGGAAACCGGCGTCGTCGGTCAGTTCTTTCCACGCCGCCTCGTAGCCTTTACCCGGCTCCGGCAGGCCGAAATACCACGGGATGAAACCGATCTGCTCCCGCACCGCGATGGGCTGGAGTTGGTCGTTCACCGCGCCGAAGAAGCCGAGCGCCGGATTCCAAAGCGTTGCCTGCACAAGGCGGCGCAGGTGCGCGGCTTTAGCGTCGAACTCTGCGGCTAACTCGGCACGGCCTGCCAATCGCGCGATGGCGGCGAGTGCCGTGGCGTTGCCATACATGTAGACGCTGATCGTCGGGCGCACGTTCTGGACCTTGCGCCCGCCGCTGATGGATTCCTCCATCGCATCCCGCACGTCGTATTGCCAAAATAAACCGTCTGGGCGCATCTGCGTCGTTTCCCAGCGGCGGTAGTCGCTCAAGAGGTCGTCGAGCAGCCCGATGAGCGTGGCCGTATCCTGCGTGACCAACCAGCGCGACCACAACGCATGCTGAAGCCACTGCGAGAACCGGTGCAGATGATCCTGCGGTTGCCCGCCCTTGCCCCGTAACCAATAGCGCAGGTAGTCGTCGTGGAACGTCTGATCACGGAGCCAACGGCCCTCCATCAAGTGATGCCCGAGGGCGCTGCTCACCGGGCGCGCGCGGGTGATAAACTCACCGAAAACGAAACGCCCGCTATCGGGATCTTTGCGCAGTTGTTTACGCAGGGCCCACCAGCGAAACCAATACGTCTCCTCCACGCCCGCGTCGGAGCATTCGAAAGCCGGCACGTGCGCTTCGAGCCAGGCGGCCGCCGCAGCGTTGGGCACGTGGTTGACCACGCCTTCAGGCTCCATGGCATTAAAAAACGCCACATGACGCGCACCCAACTCGGGCGGCAAGATAGCCGGCGCGCTACCGGTTGCCGAAAGCAACGAAGGCGCGAAACCAAGAATAACCAGGCGGATCAGGCGAATCATTAAAGGGGATTCGCAGATTTGGCGGGAGCCCGGTAGTCCACAAACTGTTTCGGATCGGTGCCATTCAGAAACTCCTCGAGACTGGTGTAGCCGTCCTTGTCCGGGTCCGCGATGCCGTCCGCGGGATTGTTGACGTTGAGTCCGTGACGCCGCTCCCAGACGTCCGACATTCCGTCCTGATCCGTGTCGACCAAGGGCAATTGTGAACGGTAAGCAGGCCAACCGCCGACTTGATCGGGGCTGTCGACAATCCCCTGGCCGAAGGTCGCCACGCCGGCGGCAACTTCGCGCACGATTCGTTCGTCGACGGCATCGCGCACCGGCAGGATCGCTCCGGCGCGCCGCAGCACCAAGGCGTAGGCTTCCGCGGCGGTCTCCGTGGTGACGGGGGCGCTGGGAAAAGCGGTATCACTGCGGCTGGAGGCCAAGGTAACGCGTCGGTCGAGTTCGACGCCGAGCCAATTGCCGTCGCTCAATTCGGGGGCACCCGCCATGACGTTGCCCGCGATGTGCCACCGCGACGCATAACCGTAGGCCGACTGCGTATCGTCGATGCGGGCGATTCGCCGCTGCGCGCCGGGTTGGGTCGCCGGGCCGGGACGCAGGTAGTTGTTGATGAAATTGGCCGAGACGGGCTTTCCGTCGCACGTGCGGTGCTGCCAGTTAAAAACCACCGAGCACCGGAAGTCCAAATTGACGGTGTGTTCCACCTGATTGCCCGCGATAGACGGATTGCGGGCCGGGGCGTGGGCAAACAGGTTGTGATGATAGGAGGTATTTTTCCCGCCCAAACTCGCTGCGTAGCCGTGCGCGCCTTTGGGATGAACCGACCGGTGCAGCGGCTCGGCGATCAGGCACCACTGGACCGTAAGATTCTCGACTCCGTGCCACGTATTCAGCGCCTCGTCGACGGTCCAACTGATCGAACAATGATCGATGATAACATTGCGACTGTCGCGCACCTCAATGCCATCCAGCGGCACCCCGGCCCCGGCGCCCGGGCGGATACGCAGGTAGCGGACGATGATATCCTCCGCTCCTTCAATGCGCAGCGAGCGACCCCGCAGGCAAATCCCGTCGCCCGGTGCCGATTGCCCCGCGATGGTTAGCCTGGAATTGCGCACGACGATATCCGACCGAAGGTCGATGATCCCTGAGACCCTGAATACAATCACCCTCGGTCCCGCCGCTTCGACCGCGTTCCGAAAACTTCCCGGGCCGTCGTCCGCGAGATTGGTCACTGCCAGCACCCGGCCGCCGCGCCCGCCTGGCGTCAGCGCACCGGCGCCCTCCGCTCCGGGAAACGCCGGAACGACGGGCAGCGCCGCAGCCATAACCTGCGTCGGGGGCAAAAGGACCGCAGCACCCCAGCACAACACCCTCAAAGCCAGGACAAAAAGCTGAGTGGGAGACATGGGGACAAACGAAGCCCGGGCTAAGAGTAATCCGCGCAGCCGGGATATTGGGTCAGCAAAATGACACGTCAGAACGAGGACCGGAGGCCCAACGAATACTGCGGACCATAGTCCTCATGATTGGTGAGCGTGGACCAAGCCGGCACCCCGGGACCGGAAACTTCCCACTGGGTGGGTTCGTTGGTGAGATTGCGGCCGGCGAAGAAGACGGCGAAGCGCTTGGTGACCTGATACTCCACGTTGCCATCGAGTTGATTGCGCGCCCGGATATACTCGTTGGCGCCGGGAAATTGGTTAGCGGTATCGCGCAGCATTTTTCCGCGCCAATTCAACAGCAAGTTTCCGGAAACCTTGGAGAAGCTGAACCTCAAGCCGAGATTTCGACCACGGGGAATGTAGCGCTTCCAGTCCGACGCCGTGATCCGGGAACCGGTGAGTTGCAGGTGGGTGAGGTTCACCATGAACGTAAAGTGCTTTGCGACGTTGTTAGCAAAGGATAGCGGCTCCCACTGGGTGAAGGTCGTCAACGGCAAATCAGCCCGGGCTTCCCAGCCATCGATCCGGGCGTCGCTGAGATTGATGCGTTGCGTGTATTGATAGCCCAACGCGTCGCTGGAAACCCCCAGTTGATCGAGCAAAGCTTGGTCGGCGATCCGGTTGACCGAGCTGAAGAAATCGCGGATGTCTTTTTTGAAATAGTTGAACATCAGGAGGCCGTTCTTCGGGAGGTAATACTCGATCGAGTAATCATAATTCTTCGCCGTCCAGGGCCGCAGGCCGAGATTGGCTCCGGTTATAAATCCCGGAATCGTCGCCGAGGTGTTGCCCGGAACCCCGAAGTTCAGGTTCTCGCCGACGAAAAGGTTCGGAACGATGTCGGACAGATTGGGCCGGCCGATTGTCTCCGCGTAGGCCGCCCTAATCAGAAGGTCCTTTGTGAGGTTAAACGTGCCGTGCACGCTCGGGTGATAGTAATCGTAGTCCCGCGAATTGTAGTAGCCCCGCCGTTTGTAGAGCACTTCGTTGTAGGCTCCGGAGCCGTTCGGCAAAAGCTCGGGGCGAATCTGGGACTGCACGCCGGCGGTCGCGGGATTCGTGTCGAGCACGTTACCATTGGCGTCCTTCACCAAAACAGCATCGGCATCCTGCCTAAAACCCAAGCCCTCGGTGAACGTCTGTTCGTAGCGCACGCCACCCACAAGCCTCAGTCGGTTCTTCAGCAGGCTGAGATCGCCCATAATGTAGGCGGCGCTGATCTTCTCCCGCAGCCAAGGCGACCGGATCGCGACATTGCGCGGAACGTCGCCCGCTTGGCCGGATGTCTGAGTCCACGAACGGGGCGTACTCACGAAATTCTTCCATACCTTGAACGAGTCAGGCCACTCCGGCGCGACAATGCCGAAACCAGGGCTGATCCCGCGATCAGACTCGGATACAAAATTCGCCATACCCTCATCGCCGCTGCTCGCAACGCCATCGGCGCCGACGTAGGTGTAGTTGACCGGGGTGTAACTGAGATCGCGAGTCATGTCGTTGACGCTGCCACCGGTCTTCAGCGACATCGGTTGCCCGAAAACGCTGAATTTGCGGATCACATTTAACCGGGCTTCCATAACTTCGTCGGTCGCGTTGAGGCGCTCCATGCCGGCCGTGGTCAGGTTGTAATTGGCGAGCTTGAGCTCGTCGATCCGCTGGCCCGCCGCGTTGAGCACGGTAACCTTCGAGATCGAAGGCTGATCCTGGTTGATCCCCTCGAGATTGACCGTGCGGACATTGGGCAAATTCACGCTCACGGTGCGGAAGAAGCCCTTGTCGCCGTCGCGCGTACGGTTGTTGGAGTTCGAAAAACTGCCCGCCGCTTCGACTTCCCAATTTCCCCGGTTAAAATTCCAGGCCCCCGATACGGAACGGCTCAATGCATGGCGTTCTTGGAAGCTGTTGCCCAGTCCGACCGAGCCGGCGGTCGTCAGGGAGCCGAGGACGTTGCTTCGATCCCAGCGCACAGGCTGGCCGCCGCCGACGTTGTAATTGATGCCCCGCGAGGCCGTTTGTTGCTTCGAGCCCGCCCCCGAGAGTTTCAACTTAAACGTGCTGGTATCCCACGCCTTGAAATCAAACGCTACGCCGCCCGATGTGCGGTCGCTGCGATTGGGCGCAAAATTGGTATTAAAGTTGGTCGTGTAGGGATTGGCCAACGTCGCACCGGCGCTGGTAAAGCGGGCGCCCAACACGGCGCGGTTCTGCAGGTAATACTGGCTGGAATGCGCCGCCGTGACCACGTAACCGAACCGCTTGTTAACCGGGTGCACGAACTGAAGATCAAATGAGGGCAGAATCTTGCTCGTGTCTTCAGCGAGCGGTCCCGGCGTCTTGCCGATGTCCATGGCCTTTTCGTTGGCCGAAAGATAAACCGACAAACGCGTCTCCATCTTCGCGCGTTCGAAGGCGCTGCGGCTAACGAAATTCACCGCACCACCGAGGAGATTTGCGGACATATCGGGCGTGGGCAGCTTCACCACTTCGATGCGCGCGAGATTGTTGATATTGGCGCCATCCAGCACGAACTGCCGTGAGGAAGTCTGCGTATTGGCGATAATGGTGCTAGCGAGCATACCTCCATCGAGCGTGACGTTGGTGTAATTGGGATCAAAACCGCGCACCATGATACCCGACGGCGTGTTACCGTCCTTCACATCCAATGAAATGCCCGGCAGGAATTTCACAAACTCGCCCACATTGCCCTGATTGATTTCACCGAAGGCATCCGTGGAGACCACGTCCTTTCGGTTAGCCGAGAAACGTTGCTCGTTGATGGCGATAGCGGCCGCGTCGTATTCGCGCTCCGAGGCCACCACAAATTTCTCCAAAACTAAGGTGCCGTCAGCTCGAACGACGGTCGCACTGCGCCGCAGCGCGATATCCTGCTGCACTGTGGCGTCCGGGCTGATCAAAACCTTAACGCTGTAAGGCGCCATCCCCGTAAAGAAAACGTCCAGCACGGCATCACCGGCGGGGACGCCGGCCAACCGGTATTCGCCGGCGGCGTTGGTCTGGGCGCTGGTTTGCGTGCCCCGCACCGTGACTTGGGCTTTGTTCAAATAGGTTCCGCTTTGTTCGTTCTGCACGCGACCGGCAACCGCGCCGGTAGCCACCGGTTGGGCTGCCAGGGATGCACCGAGCAGGCCCGCGGAAACGAGAACCACGCCAAAGCAGGCTTGGAGAAATTTTCCGGCCAAGCCCGACGCAACGAGCGCGACGGCACCGAACTGCATCCGACGAAATGACGCTATGGGATTCATGAGGTATCAGGGGTTGTGAAGGAAACTGTGGGCTGAACTAAAATCACTATTTCATATGAAATAATAATTGCACTACGATTGGTTTCATGAAACAGAATTGAGTCAAGGTTGTTTTGGGCCGACCAAACAGCACGTTTTCAGCACTATTGGTTCGATAAATATATTCAATTCGACGGAGCCCCAGGATTCAACAGCCTCACTATTTCACTGAAATAAGACTACGGCGATCTTGCCGGTCCTTACCCCACCTCCATGCCTCCCTCCTCTCCGCGAGCGACGATCACCGATGTTGCCAAAGCCGCCGGCGTCGCACTCGGAACCGTCTCCCGCGTCTTCAACCATCATCCCGACGTTAACGCCGAGATTCGCGACCATGTGATGAAAACGGCGCGCAAACTCGGCTACAGCCGGATTCGCCGCCGCACCCCATCCGTTCCGGTCACCGCGCCAAGCATCGGGGCGGTGGGCGTGGTGATTTTTGGCATGGATGATACTTTGGTGCAGTTGCCGATTGTCAGCTCCGCGCTTCAAGGCATCGAACAAGCGCTCTCCGCCGGGGGGAGAAATTTGATGCTCGCAACGATCGCAAGCGGGAACCGCCTTCCGCCGTTCCTCGAGTCCGATCAGGTAAAAGGCGTCATCATCAAGGGCCCTAACCAAGGCGTGCTCCCGCCGGAGAGCGAAAACGACTTGCTCCGCCAACTCTACCGCCTCCCACGGGTTTGGCTGATGGGACGCCTACCCAACGCCCGCGGCGATCACTGCAACTTCGACACGGAAGCGGCCGGCCGGATCGCCGCCGACCATCTCTTGGTCAAAGGCCATCGCCGCGTCGCGTTCATGAATCCCAAGCCCGGTCAAATCCAGTTCGAGAAGGTAAAGACGTCCTTCCAACTGGCCTGCTCACGCGGAGGCCTGAAGTGCACCCTCTTGGAAGTGGAAGCTGGGCCGCCTCTCGCTTGGCCTTTGCCGTCGACCACCCGTCAGGAAAATGTCGATCAACTTATCGACGAATGGAACGCGTTGCCCGTTGCTACCCGACCGACCGCCCTGTTTGTGCCCTCCGATCGCACCGCCACCCAGCTTTACGCCGCCCTCGCCCAACGTCGGCTCCGACCCGGCCGCGACGTCAGCGTCATCTCGTGCAACAACGAGAAGTCCCTCCTGGTTAATCTCCATCCCGCCCTGACGACCATCGACGTGCACGCCGAGTTGATCGGCCGTCGGGCCGTCGACCTGCTGCTGTGGCGCATGGCGCATCCCGCCGAGGTCATCGACTCGCAGGTTCTCATCGAGCCGGCCTTGATCGCCGGTGATTCGGTGGCCCAACTTCCATATCCCGCGGGTCGGTAGCACAGCAGAAAGCCCGCCTCAGCGCCTCCCGAGATGACCACTCCGTCCCCACGACTGCCGGCGAGCCGCCGTTGCCGATGAATCTGCAAACTGCCGACTACGTCGTCATTGCGCTCTACGGTTTGCTTATCCTGGGCATCACTTTGGTATTCGCCCGCCGTCAGAAGACGTCCGCCGATTACTTCATCGCCAGCCGCTCCATGCCGGCGTGGGCCGTGGCCATGGCCATGATGGCCGCGCTCATCAGCAGTAACACCCTCGTCGGTCACCCGGCCACGGCTTATCAGAAGGGCCTGATTCTCCTGCTGGGCAGTCTCACACTGCCGCTCGTCCTGATCTTTGTCGCGAAGGTCATCGTTCCGTTTTACCGCAACGCCGTCGGCATGAGCGCATATGAATACCTCGGCGCCCGTTTCGGCATCGGCGGCCGGCTCTACGCTTCCGGCTGCTTCGTCGCCGACCGGCTTTTTGATGTCGGGGTGACGATGCTCACCACCGCCGTCCCGATTTGCGTGATGACCGGATGGGACATGTCCCGCGTAATTCTAGGCATGGCGATCTTCACCGTCGCTTACACCGTCGTCGGCGGCATGACGACGGTCGTGTGGACGAGCGTCGTGCAGGGTTTCATTTTCGTCGCGGCGGCCGTCATCATCGCCGCTCGGCTGATCTTCGCGCCCGAGTGCGGCCCGCCTGGTGCCGTCGTCGTCGCCGCCTGGGATGCGGGCAAATTCTCGCTCGGCAATTTCGATTTTTCTTGGCGCGCGCTCGCCGATCCCGGCGTGAGCTCGCAGTGGCTCCTACTGCTCGCTTATACGACCAACTGGGCACGTCGCTACATCGCCGACCAACACATGGTCCAACGCTACCTCATCGCCAAAACGGATCGCGACGCAAGTCGGGGCGTCCTTTGGAACGGTCTCCTTTGCGTGCCGGTTTGGGGTATCTTCATGGTCATCGGCGTCTGCCTCTACGGCTACTATCTAACAAGCGGCGCGACTCCTCCGCCCGTGAGCGATGAGGTCGTGCCCTACTTCATCATGCATCAACTCCCGGCCGGGATCGTCGGCCTGATGCTTGCGGCGATTCTCGCGGCATCGATGTCCTCGATCAGTCCGGACCTGAACAGCATCGCCACGGCATTCACCGCCGATCTGGTCGGGCACCTCTTTCCGCGCCAGTCGGACCGCGCGCGCCTGCTCACCGGCCGGCTTGCGGTCGCCGGCGCCGGTGCCTTCGCGATCGTCGTAGCTTTGATAATGATGCCGAAGGACGGCGGCGCCACGATTATGGAACGTGCGGTGACGGTCGCAGCGATTCTCTCCGGCGGCATGCTCGGGCTGTTTTTCCTCGGTTTCCTCACCCGTCGCGCCACGCGTCAGGGCTGTTATGTCGGAATCGCGGCCTGTGCAGTCTTTACGGCGTGGGGCACCCTGACCGAACCGCAGAATCAGCTGCTCGACCTCGGTTTCAACTTCCCGCTCAACCCGATTCTCATCGGAGTCACGGGTCACCTCATCGTTTTTGGCGTCGGCTATGCGGCCAGTCGCTTGCTCGGCGGCTATGTGCCGCCCGACGTCAATCAACTCACCTTCCGGCGCAAACCCGTCGCCCAAGTCTGACCATGCTTTCCTCTTTTTCGCCGCTCACGCTCCTGCAACCGGCGCGTATTCACTTCGGCCCCGGTTGTGCGACAGCCGCCGTCACCTCGCTCGCGCGCCACGGCCACCGCCGAGTTTTTCTCCTGACTTCGCCCTCCGTCCGAGCCCACGCCGAGGTTCTCGCCGCCACACTCCGCGCCGAGAACGTCACGGTCAAGATCGCCACCGGGGTCCCGCCCGAGCCCACCACCGCATGCTGCGAAATCCTGCGCGCCGCGGCCCGCACCTTCGCCCCCGATCTCATTCTCGCCGTCGGCGGCGGTAGCGTTCTCGACGTCGCAAAGCTCCTCGCCGCACTCCACGACCGACCCGAACCCGTCGCTTCATTTTACGGCGTCGGCCTGCTCACCGGGCGCCGCACAGCGCTCGCCTGCGTGCCCACCACGGCCGGCACCGGCAGCGAAGTTTCGCCCAACGCTCTGCTTTTCGACGAAGCCTCCGTCGCCAAAAAGGCCGTGATCAGCCCCGCCCTCGTGCCCGACACCGCGATCATCGATCCGCAATTGATGCTCTCGCTTCCGCCCGCGCTGACCGCAACCACCGGCATTGATGCGCTTACCCATTGCCTAGAAGCCTACGCCAACAAAGCCGCGCATCCGATCGTTGATCTTTACGCCCTCTACGGCGTCCGCCTCATCGCCGCCCACCTTCCACGCGCGGTGCGCGACGGTCACGATCTTGAAGCCCGCAGCGCGGTCGCTCTCGGCAGCCTTTACGGCGGGCTTTGTCTCGGCCCGGTCAATACCGCGGCCGTGCATGCGCTCGCCTATCCTCTCGGCGGTGAATTTCATCTGGCGCACGGTCTTTCCATCGCGCTCATGTTGCCGCACGTCGTGCGCTACAACCTGCCCGCCGCACCCGCCCGTTACGCCGACCTCGCCCGCGCCCGCGGGGTCACGGGTACTGGCACCGACTCCGCGCTCGCCACCCAAGGCGCCGACCGCCTCGCGGCTCTTTGCGCCGAATGCGGTATCCGCCCGGGTCTCGCCCACCAAGGCATTCCGGCCGACGCCATTGCCCGCCTCGCCGCCGAGGGCATGAAAGTCACGCGCCTCCTGAAAAACAATCCGCGCGAGCTCACGCTCGCCGACGCCGAGACCATTTTCCGCCAAGCCTTCTGACCGTCCCAACATGTCCTCCCTCAAGCGCCACCGCGGCGTCATGGTTCCCATGGCCACGCCCTTCACTTCCACCGGCCAACTCGACGAAGCGGCCGCCGCCCGCATGGTCGAGCGTCTCGCCGCGCATCGCCTCGGTGTCTTTGTGCTCGGCACGACCGGCGAAGCCCCCTCGATCCCTTTCGCCGACCGCCAACGACTCGTCGAGATTGCGGTCAAAGTCGCGGCCGGTCGCGTCCTCGTTTATGGCGGGATCGGCACCGATTGCGTGCCCGACTCCATCACGATGGCCCGCGATTACCACCGCGCCGGCGCCGATGCCGTGGTCGCATTGCTCCCTTCTTATTTCCAACTCAACGCCGCCGAGATGGAATCCTGTCTCGCGCACATCGCCCGCAGCGCCCCCGGCGATTTATTGATCTACAACATGCCGCTCACAACCGGCATGTCGATTCCGCTGGATGCCATCGATCGTCTCAGCGCGCTGCCCAATGTCGTCGGCCTGAAAGATTCCGAGAACTCCCCCGAACGTCTCGAAGCCGTGGCCCAACGCTTTGCCGGCCGGCCAAATTTCTCCATTTTCATGGGCGTCGCCGCCAACGGGGCCCGCGCCTATCGCCGGGGTTTCGACGGCGTGGTGCCCAGCTCGGGCAATATCGCCCCGGCCCCATGGCGAGACTTCGACGCCGCCGCCCTCGCCGGTGATTGGGACCAGGTCGAGGCGCTCCAAACCCAGCTCGATACCTTCGGCGCAATCGTCCAAAAGGGCCGCTCTCTCGCCCAATCTCTCGCCGCGCTCAAAGCTGCCTGCGCCGCCCAAGGCCTCTGCACGCGTGACGTGCTTCCGCCCCTCGTCCCGCTCGACGCCGCCGCTTTCGCAACCGTGCAGCAGGACTGCGCCGCCCTCGGTCTCGTTTGAGTTCCTATGCCGCAACCGCCCTTCATCGTCATCGCCGACGACCTGACCGGCGCGGCTGAACTGGCGGCCACGGCCCATCACCACGGTCTCAGCGCCACGGTGCTCACGCGGGGGCTCGCACCGACGTCTCCGGCCGACGTGTGGGTGTTCGACACCGACAGTCGGCTTGATTCGCCCGATGTCGCCGCAGCCAAAATCGCCCGGCTGATACCGACCCTCCGCGCGCTTAATCCGGCACTGATCTACAAGAAAACCGACTCGGTCTTGCGCGGCCCGGTTCGGGCTGAGTTGGAGGCGCTGGTCAACCTTCTCGGCCTTGCTCGGGCTCTGCTCGTACCGGCGAATCCACGGCTCGGTCGCACCGTGCGAGCAGGTCGGTATTCAGTGGGCGGGACGCCCCTCCACCAAACCGCTTTTGGACGGGACCCGCATCATCCCGCGACCACTGATGACGCATGCGCGCTTCTCGGGAGCATCGGCACACTCCCCGTGCACAGTCGCTCCGCCAAACAACTGCTACCCGCACGTGGCATCGTAATCGGGGACGCTTCCGACGAGACCGACCTCGAGACTTGGGCGACATTCTCTCGCGAACCGTCCACGTTGCTCGCGGGCGCCTCGGAGTTTTTCGCCGCACTGCTTCGCCAGCGCGGCTGTATTCCCGCCGCCAACCGTCCCGACGCCGCCCGTCCACCGGGGCCCACGCTGATACTTTCTGGCACGACTCATCCCGACGCTGAGGTCTTCCGCCGCACGTGCTGTCAGGCGGTGGCGCGACCTGCCGAGCACCCGATCGACATCGCCGCATGGGCTGGTGAACTGCGTCTTCGCTTGGTCCAACAGGGCCTCGCCCTCGCTTACTTTGACGGCCCGCGCTCGACTGATCCCAGGTTGCCACCGGCGTTGCGCGCCACTTTGGCCGGCGTCGCCACCCAGCTGATCGCCGACCGGGCCTTCACGCACCTCATAGTCGAGGGTGGTTCCACCGCCGCCGCGATCACCCAGGCCCTCGACTGGAGCGAACTCCGCCTGCACCATGACTGGTCGTCAGGAGTGGCTTCCCTCCGTCCAATCTCCGCTCCGCTTTTCACCTTAACCCTCAAACCCGGCAGCTATCCTTGGCCTGCCGCTCTCGCGCCACTTTCCTCATGAACACCAAGTCCCCTCCGCTCGTAGCCATTACGATGGGCGACGCCGCCGGCACCGGTCCCGAGATCATCACCAAATCTCTTGCCCTCCCCGAGCTTCGCGCGGTTTGCCGTCCCGTGGTCATCGGCGACGCCGCTGCCATGACCCGCGCGCTTCGCTTTACCGGTGTGTCGCTAAAAATCCGCGCGATCAAAGACGTCGCCGACGCCACCTCCGCCCCCGGTGAAATCGACGTTCTCGATCTCGCCAACCTCGACCTCGCCACGCTCAAGCTCGGCCACGTCGACCCGCAGGCCGGCCACGCCGCCTACGAATACATCAAGCTCGCCACCGAGCTCGCCCTCGCCGGCCGCGTGAGCGCGGTCGTCACCTCCTCGATTAACAAGGAATCCCTAAACGCCGCCGGCCACCACTTCGACGGCCACACCGGCCTGCTCGCGCATCTCTGCGACCGGCCGGACGCGACCATGATGCTCGTCGCCGACAAACTTCGCGTGAGCCACGTCTCCACCCACGTCCCGCTCCGCGTCGCCATCGACCGCGTAAAACCCGACCGCATCCTCACCGTCCTCCGGCTCACCCACGACGCCGTGCGACGCCTCGGTATCGACCGCCCCCGCCTCGCCGTCGCCGGCCTTAATCCCCATGCCGGTGAAAACGGTCTCTTTGGCGACGAAGAGGAGAAATTCATCACCCCCGCTATCGTGCAAGCCCGCGCCCTCGGCATGGATGTCCACGGCCCGTTCGCCGGCGACACGATTTTCTTCCGCACGCTCCAGGGCGAATTCGACGCCGGCGTGGCCATGTATCACGACCAAGGCCACGTCGCCGCCAAGATGCTCGGCATCTGGCGCGGGGTGAACGTCACGCTTGGCCTGCCCATCATTCGCACCTCCGTGGAACACGGCACCGATTTCGCCAACGCCGGCACCGGCCGCTCCGATCCTCGCAGCCTCAACGAAGCCCTGAAACTTGCCGCCGCCATGGCCGCCCACCCCAACCGATGAAAACTCCCGTCCGCTTCGCCCCTCTCACCCTCGCGCTCGCTGCCGCAACCGTCGCGCTCCACGCCGCCCCGCCCGTCGTCTACACCGGCACGACGCAGGCCACCACCACCGCCGACGGTGGGCTGCGCCCCGTCATCGGGGTTCACAACATCCAAGTGGTCCGCTCCAACCGCACCACGCCTTATCATCAAGACGGTCTGGTCCACACCTACCTGCACGCGCCGATGCTCGCCCACTGGCGCGGCCACTTCTATCTCGAATACCTCAGCGGCCCCAAAAACGAGCACGACAACCCCACCGCGACGTCACTGACCCGCTCGACCGACGGCCTCACGTGGGAAGTTCCCCGCACCGTATTCCCTTCGTTTCCCCTGCCCGACGGCACGCAGACCATCGCCCACCAACGCATGGGTTTTTATGTCTCCCCCGACGACCGACTGCTCGTGTTGTCCTTTTTCGGCAAACACCCCTCGCCCAACGACGGCGACGGCATCGGCCGCGCCGTGCGCGAGGTGCGCGCCGACGGCACCTTCGGCCCGATCTATTTTCTCCGCCTCAACGCCAAATCCGCGTTTCCCGGCTTCAAGCCGCCTTACCCGCTTTACACCACTGCGCCCGACCGCGGCTTCGTCGCCGCGTGTGATGCGCTGCTCGCCAACAAACTCATGACCGCCCAATGGTGGGAAGAGGACCAACTCGACGAAACCGGTTTCTACCGCGTCCGCGGCAAGGCCCTCTCCTACGTCACCCGCCCCGACGGTTCCGTGCTAGGTATCTGGAAAAACCGCCTCGTGGCCACGACCACCGACCGCGGCCAGACGTGGACCCCCACCCAGTTTGCCGGCAACATGCCGAACAACGGTTCGAAATATTGGCTCCAGCGCACGGCCGACGGTCGCTACGGCCTCGTCCTCAACCCCACCAATCGCAACCGCTACCCGCTCGCCCTCATGACGAGCAACGACAGCGCCACGTTCACCGATCTTTTCTCAGTGCACGGTGAACTCCCGGACCAGCGCTTCGGCGGCTACCTCAAAAACATCGGCCCGCAATACGTCCGCGGCATCGTCGAGGGCAACGGCACGCCGCCCGATGCCGCCCACGCTTTTTGGCTCACCTACTCCGTCAACAAAGAGGATATCTGGGTCGCCCGCGTGCCCACGCCGGTCGCGGCCAGCGCCGCTGGTCCGGTCAACGACGATTTCGAGTCCGCGACGCTCGGCACCTTGCCCGCCGGTTGGAACGTTTACAGCTCGCTTTGGGCGCCCGTCCGCGTCGTCGCTGCGACCACCGGCCAACCCAATCGCGCCCTCGAATTCCGCGACGAGGACCCCTACGACTACGCGCGCGCGATCCGCGTCTTCCCGGCCACGCACGGCGTGAAAGTGTCCTTCAAAATCTTCGCCCGCCAAACCAATGCCCGTTTCGAAATCGACTTGCTCGACGCCGCCGGCGCGCGCCCGGTGCGCCTCGCCCTCGGAGAAGACGGCCGGATCTGGGCCTGCCACGAGGGCCAGTGGATGGACGCCGGTTCTTATCAGAGCAACCACTGGCTCACGTTCGAGCTAGAGATCCCGCGTGATCCCAATGCCGACCGCTGCGCCGTCCTCATCGACGGAAAATCCCCGTTGCCCCGCCCCGCGTTCTTCACCGATCCCGTGGCGACGGTCGAGCGCCTCTCATTCCGCACCGGCGCGTGGCGCGTCCGCGGCTTCGGCGGCCGCGATCTGCCGGGCGCCGACACCAAAACGCCGCTCGCGAGTTTCCTCGTCGACGACGTTGTCATCACGCCGGTGAACTGATCGCCGCATGCCCGAACGCCTGCGCCTCCCGTTCGCCGCGCTCGCGCTCATCGCCACCGTGCTGTTGGCCTACGCCAACAGCCTCGCCGGCGAATTCGTTTTCGACGACCAATCGTCGGTCGTCGAAAACACCTCCATACGCAGCCTCTGGCCTCCCGCCGCCGTGCTGCTCCCGCCGGCCGAGGCCGGCATTTGCGGCCGCCCATTTGCGAACCTGACGATGGCGCTCAACTACGCTCTGCACGGGCTCGACGTGCGTGGCTACCACGTCGTCAACCTCGCCCTCCACGTTCTCTCGGCGCTCATCCTCTTTGGGTTGGTCCGCCGCACCTTGTTGCTTCCGCCACTCGCCGGTCGATTTGCCGCCGACGCCACCGGCATCGCCTTGGCGGTAGCCGCGATCTGGGCACTTCATCCCGTGCAGACGAACACCGTCAGCTACATCTCGCAACGCGTCGAAGGGCTCATGGCGCTTTGCTACCTCGCCACGCTTTACTGCTTCCTCCGCTACGCCACCTCGGGCTCACGTCGCTGGGCCGCACTCGCTGTGATTTCCTGCGTCCTCGGCATGGCCAGCAAGGAGGTCATGATCACCGCCCCCGTGGTCGTGCTGCTTTACGACCGCACGTTTGTGGCCGGATCGATCCGATCAGCCCTGCGCCTCCGTGCTTACCTCCACGGCTTGCTGGCGTCGACGTGGGTGTTCCTGGGCTGGCTGATGCTGCACGCCGAACTCGCCCAACGCGGCATCGGCTTCGCGCTCGGCGTCTCGGTCTTTGACTACGCGCTCAGCGAGAGCCGCGCGGTCTGGACCTACCTGCGGCTCGCCGTGTGGCCGCATCCGCTGGTGTTTGATTACGGCTGGGCGTTTCTCCGCGGCGTCACGGAGGCTGCGCCCTACCTCGCGGTCATCGTCCCTCTCGTTCTCTTCTCCGGCTTCGCCCTTTGGCGCCGGTGGGCCAGCGGGTTTCTCGGCGCCTGCTTCTTCATTATCCTTTCACCTTCATCGAGCATCGCCCCGATCATCCAACAACCGATCGCCGAGAGCCGTCTTTATCTGCCGTTGGCGGCCGCCGCCGCGTTGGCCGTGGTCGGGCTCTATCTGCTCCACCGCCGCACGCTTTGGGTCTGGGCCGCAGTTGCACTTGTTTTCGTCACCCTCACATCGCGGCGAAACGAAGACTATCGCACGCCGCTCGCCTTGTGGACCGATACAGTCGCCAAACGCCCCGAGAACGCGCGGGCGCACAACAACCTCGGCAGCGCGTTGCTCCGCGCCGGTCAGCCCGCAACGGCCGCAGATCACTTTACCACGGCCCTTCAACTCCAACCCACCTACCCGGAGCCGCGCCAAAATCTCGGAGTTGCCCTGCTCCGCCTCGGTCGCCCCGACGCAGCCGTGACCACGTTCGAGGTCGCACTCGCCCATCAACCCGCGTCCGCCTCCACCCTTTGCAATCTCGGCGAGGCTCTTCTGGCGCTCGGCCGCACCGCGGAAGCCGTCGAACGCTATGAATCCGCGCTGCGCGTCGACCCCGGCCACGCTGCGGCCCACAACAATCTCAGCGTGATCTCGCTCGCCGTCGGCCGCTTCGCCGAGGCCCGCGACCACGCCGAGGCCGCGCTGCGCCGTCAGCCCGACTTCCCCGCCGCCCACTACAATCTCGGCAACGCGCTGGTCCGCGCCGGCCAACCCGCCGCCGCCATCACCGCCTACACGGCGGCGCTGCGGCTCCAACCGGACCTGATCTCAGCCCGTCACAACCTCGGCGTTGCCTTCCTGCAAAGCGGCCGCGCCGCCGACGCCGCCACGCAATTTCGCGCCGTGCTCGCAGTCCAACCCAATCACTCCGGCGCGCGCCGCAACTTGGAGCAGGCGTTACAATCGTTGCCCCGCTAACCGCCACGCGGTTGCGGCGCGGGCTACGTGAGCGCGACCATCGCCTTGATCACGCCATTCTCCGGCTTCAGCCATGAGGGAAAGGCGGCGATCATGTCATCGACGTTGGCCCGGTGCGTGATCCATGGACCGGTGTCGATGGAGCCGTCTTCGATCAGGGCGATGATGCGCGCGAAGTCGCGGGAAAGCGCGTTGCGTGAACCCATAATCGTGAGTTCTCGCCGATGAAGCGCAGGCGCCTGCAAAAAGGAAATTTCCTGTTGCGTGATGCCGACGTAAACCAGCGTCCCGCCGAACGCACAGTAGTTGAGCGCGTGGCTCATCGACTTGTTGCTGCCGGTCGCATCGATCACGACGTCTGCCAACTGGCCGTTTGTGATCGCTTCAAGGGCGGCGATCTCGGAGCCATCGCCCTTGGCCGCAATGGTGTGATGCACGCCAAGGCGCTCTTTACAGAACGCGAGGCGCGCCTCGTTCATATCGAGCACGATGCAGGTCGCACCGGCGACCTTAACAAACTCCACCGCCGACAGACCGATCGGGCCCGCGCCAATGATGAGCACATGGTCGCCTGCCTTGACCCGCGCCCGGTCCACCGCGTGACAGCCGATGGCGAGCGTCTCGACCAGCGCGAGCTGATCGTAGCTGAGTTTGCGGGAGACGTGGAGTTTTCGTGCCGGCAGCAACATGCGCTCGCAAAGGCCGCCATCACACATGACGCCGAGCGTCTGGTTCGTCGCGCAGCAATTGGTCAGTCCTCGCCGGCACGAGTAACATTTTTGGCAGTTCATGTAGGGCTCGACCGAGCAGCGGTCGCCGACCGCGACGTTGGTCACACCCGCCCCGACCGCCAGCACCTCGACGCCGAGTTCGTGCCCTGGAATACGCGGATACGAATAAAACGGCATCTTGCCCAGAAACCCACCGAGGTCCGTGCCGCAGATGCCCACCCGGTGAATGCGGAGGAGCGCCTCGCCGGGCCCCGGCGCGGCCGGTTCGGCGATATCGATGGCGTGAAACGTCTGCGGTTTTTCGAGCTGGATGGCTTTCATGGGGAGGCGTGGCTGGGAATCGTGCGGTAGGAGCCCGCTTGCGGGCGATGGTTTGAGGTAGGCTTGGTCTCGAAATCGCCCGCAAGCGGGCTCCTACATTTGAATTCGCATCAATTGTTCTCCGACAGACCTTCTTTGTGCCCGAGGTTTTTGACCGGCGCGAAGATCGCCTGCACCTCGGCGAGCAACTGCAGGTCAATCGGCTCGGCGGCCCACTTGGCCCAGTTGCGGATATTCGTCGGGTTGGCGCTCCCGGAAACCGTCGTGGCGATGTCGGGATGCGCGATTGAAAACTGCAGGGCGAGCTTCGCGATATCGGTGCCTTTCGCGGCGCAATGGGCAGCCGCAGCGCGGGCGGCGGCTTTCACGGCCTCGGGCTCTTTCAGCCAGGCGGGCAACGGCGCGTTCGTCAGCAGGCGCGCGCTAAACGGACCGGCATTCATGACGCCCACGCCCTTGGCCTTCAGATAGGGCACCATCTCGTCGGCAAAGCGGGTGTTTTGCAGCGTGTATTGGTTGTAGCTCAGCACGCAGTCCACCGGGGCCTGATCGATGATGAACTTGAAAATCTTCATCGGGTAGCCGCTGAAACCGATGTAGCGCGCCTTGCCGGCTTTTTGGATTTTTCTGAGAGCGGGCAACGTCTCGTCCACGATCTGCTGCATCGGCACGAATTCGATGTCGTGGCACAAAATGATATCGAGGTGATCCGTGCCGAGCCGGTGCAGCGAAACATCGATGCTCTCCGCGACGCGCTTCGCGGAAAAATCGAAGTGCGCGAGATCGTAGCGGCCGAGTTTGGTGCAGAGGGTGTAGCTTTCACGCGGCACGCCTTTCAGTGCGATACCGAGCAGGACCTCGCTCATCCCCCGGCCGTAGAACGGCGAGGTGTCGATGAGGTTGAGGCCGCAGTCGAGCGCGACGCGCACGCTCCCCAGGGCCTCGTCTAGCGTAACGCTGCGAAACTCAGCCCCAAGGGAGCTGGCGCCAAAACTGAGCACAGGGAGGTGAAGATCGGTCTGACCGAGACGGCGAGTTTGCATGGGAACGAACAGTTGCTGATGACGTTTAAAGGTAGGCCGCGGGCGTGCTCGCGACTCAAGCGATACGACAACCCATCGTAAGGAGCACATTGCCCCAAAGGGCCTGATCGGCCGTCTGGATCGTGAGCACGTGGTCCGGGCTCTCGACGTGTTTGTAAAAATCCCACTTCAGAATCGGCTCCAGTTTCAAGGCCGAACCGGACTCGGCGATGACCGCGCGGAACTCGTTCCAGACGGGCGGTTCGCCTTGCTGGGCGTAGGGATCGTCGGGCGGAATGCCCATGGTGTTCACATGGTCAACCGGTACCGCGCTGAGCAGCGCCCGCAACACCTGCGCCACCGTGAGCACGCCCGGCGCGAGATTGAGGCACACGAGTTCGGCGTTGGGCCCGCGCTTCGTGGACGCCGGGTAGTTGCCGTCGGCGATGAGAATTTTCGAGTGATGCCCGGCGCGCGCGATGATGCGCAGGATCTCGGGGTGAATGAGCGAGGTTTTGAGCATGGATCAGCAGAGGGTGAGCGCGCGGCGAAACGACTCCATGGTTTGACGGGCGGCCGTCGCCGCGTCCGGCAAAGGTAAAATTTCCGCCGAAAGATACCCGGCGTATTCGATATCCCGGAGCGCCGCGATGATCGGCTCGATCGCGGTATGCCCCAGACCGATGGCGCGACGGTTAGAGTCGGCGAAGTGCACGTGCCCCACGAGCGGCCCCGCCTCGCGCAAGGCCGCGGCCGCGTCAGCTTCCTCGATGTTCATGTGAAACAGGTCGGCGAGGATCCGGACGTTTCTGGTGCGCAAGGTCCGAAGCCAACGCGCCGTATCACCGAGGCGATTGAGCAGATTCGTCTCATAGCGGTTGAGCGGCTCGTAGAGCAGTGGCACGCGGTGCCCCGCCGCGGCTTCGCCCAAGTCTTCAAGTGCTTCCGCGAGCCAAGCCAACGCTTGATCCCGCGTGACGGTTCCTTCCCAACGGCCCTGCATGGAACCGATGATCGCCGGGGCTCCGAACTCGCCCGCCAAATTGATGATCTCCCGGATAAACTCGCGAGCACGCTGCCGGATCTCCGGGTCGGCGTGCGTCAGCATCAATTTATGCACGACCCAGCCGGCTCCGGTGCCGACCGCCGCCACGCGGAGGCGGTGTTCGCCCAGCAATTCTCGCAGCAGGGTCCGATCCAGCGTGGCGGCTGATGCAGGAAAAATCTCCACCGCATCGTAGCCGAGCCGGGCTGCCTCCGCACACCCGGCCGCGAGTCCATCGGTATAAACAAACGGGCCACCCCGGCTCTCAGGAACGAGAGAGATGGTGATGGCGGAGCGAAAGGATGCGGCCGGTGCCATGGGTAAGGGTTGTGGAAAAATCAATCCGGCCGTTTTTCCCGGCCGAGCCAACGCCAAAGCACCCACGAAGCGGCGATGGTGCCGAGGAAAGTGATCGCGGCGGTGGTCGCCGAATCGTCGGCCGCCACGGAGTAGATCACGGCGACCACCAAGTTCGGCCCGAGCGTCGCCAAAAATATCTTCTTCACCGGCACCCCGGTGGCCGCCGCGAGAATCACCGAAGTCTCAGCCAACACCGGCACGCTGCGCAGACACGCCAACGTGAGGGCCAACCGGCGTTGCAAGGCTTCGCGCAGCTTCGTGAGCTCGGCTTCCGGGAAGAATTTGGGCGCAATCCGTCCGACCGCCGTGCGGCCAAACCACGCGGCGGCCAAGACTCCCGCCGAGAGCCCTAGCGTGCCGCCCACGATCCCCGCCACGACTCCGCCCTTGGCCGCAAGATACATAATCACCAGCGTCGCCGGCACCGGAGCCACCGAGTCGGCCGCGAGCATCATGATCGCGATCCCGGTCAACCCGGCGGTGCGGTGCTGCTGCGACTCCAGCAACGGCAACGCAAACGCCTCGCCGAAAATCACGAACGGGACGCACACCAGCGCCATAATAAACGCGACGAAGAGGCTGGTTTTTACAGTCTGGATCGAGGGCGGCTTCATTCTGACATCAGCGCCGGTCACGACCGGTCAGTCGGATAATGAACTTGAGCGCGTAGAGATAAGACCGCTCGCGTACGACGAAAGGATCGCCCGCCGAACCTTGCACGCCGAGCGCCTCGATGTTGTCCACGACCGTGCCGTCATCCGGATGCAGCACGATCCACGTGAGAATTTTGATAAGCTGATCACGCGGATAAGTGTCTTCCAGATGCTGTAGCACGACCGGCGGCAAGTAGCGCTCGACCGGCATCTGAATCGCATCCGGCACGGCCGCGACGCAGAGGAGGTTGCGCACCCGTTGCACGTCGTCGCCCCGCAGCCCGGGCCGCCAGGTCGGCAGCTCGCGGCGCACGTTGTCCAACTCATCCTTGGTGTAATCCGTCGCTTCGTCATCCGGCGCGGCGTAGGGCGCGACGACGCCGTAATCCGACGGCACACGGAAATTGAGCTGGGCCACATCTTTTGACGTGAGGGCGAGCCACGGTTTCTCTTTTGAAACGGGCGCCACGGCGATCGCCGCCGCCATTTCGGCCGCGACGCGCGCCGAGACCCGCGCCTGCCATTCGGCGAGCACGCCGACCGCCGCCCAAGCCGCGAAGACCGGAATCAGCCAGAGCTTGCCGCTGCGGGTCGCAAAGCGCTGCGCCGAGTCCCAGCGGAACAGCTTCGTACCGGCGATGCACCCCGCGACGCCGATGAGCGCGAGCGCCGGCAGGCTGAATCGGGCCGCGGCGAGTCCGTCACCGGTCACGCACGCCTGAATCGCCTCGACGGCGTAGCGCCCCGGGAAAAAGGCGGAGAGCTGCTGCGCCCAAGTCGGCAGGCTGGCGAGTTGGACCGCGACCCCGCCGATGATCAGCATCGGCAGAAAAATACACTGCCCGAGCGCCTGTACGGCGGGCACGTTGTCCGCCAAGGTCGCGATCACCAAACCGAGTCCGATCAACGCAAACGCGACAAAGGTGAACGCGATGAACAGCCCGAGCGGATGCTCCGGCAGGGTCATGCCCACGGCGAGCGCGAGGCCCAGTTGCAGCAACCCCGCACTGAGGACGATCAGGTAACGCGCCACCGCGGTGCTCACGACAAAGGCCCACGTCGGCAAGGGCGTGAGCCGATAACGCCGCCACACGCCCCGCTCGCGCTCGCTCACCATCGACGTCGGTAACCCGAAGCACGCGCCGCCGAGCACGCTGACCGTGAGCAGTTCGCCCATGTGCCGGAGCAGCGGGACTTTTTCGTGCCGGTAGAGCACCCAAAACGCCACGAGGAAGATCAGCGGAAACAAATACCCATAGATCAGCGCCAGCGTGTTTCGAAAATGCAGCCGCACGGACAGCTTCAGGTGTTCGCCCAATCCGTTCATGGCGTGGCCTCCGTTGCCGTTGCCCCGCTGCGCGTGAGCCCCAGAAAGATTTCTTCCAACGTCGCCCGGCGCACGTGCAACTCGACGAGCTCGACCCGGTGCTCGGCCAACAACGCCGTCACGGCCGCCACGCTCGCGTTCGCATCGGCGGTGCGGAAGGACACCGTGGCGCCGTCGCAGCTCATCTCCGCCCCCCCGTTCACACCGGCCCACAAGGCCGCGGCAAGCGGTCGGTCGGTGACGAGCGAGACAGACTGTTTGCCTTGGGCGCGGGCGACCAATTCAGCGGGCGTGCCAGTCGCGACGATCCGGCCCCGGTCGATGATGGCGATGCGGTCGCAGAGTTGTTCCGCCTCCGCGAGATCGTGCGTGGTGAGCAAAACGGTTTTCCCATCGCCCTTGATCCGGAGAATCTCGTCGTGCAACTCCCGGCGCGCCTGCGGATCGAGGCCGGTAGTCGGCTCGTCGAGCACGACCACTTCGGGTGCGTGCACGAAGGCCAGCGCCAGAGCCAGCCGTTGTTTCTGACCGCCTGACAGCGAGTCGAAAGGTGCGTCGGCTTTCGCCGTGAGGGCAAAGCGTTCCAGCAACCCGTCCGCCGCAACGTGCTCCGGATAGAAAGCGCCGAAAAGCCCCAGCGCCTCCCGCGGCGTGATCTTGTCCGGCAGCGCCGTGCTTTGCAGCGCGACACCGAGTTTGCGCTTTGCGGTGCGCGGGTCGCGGCGGGCATCGACGCCGCATACCTCCAAGTGTCCACCGTCGGGCTCACGGAGGCCCAGCAGACATTCCAATGTCGTGGTCTTCCCGGCCCCGTTCGGCCCCAACAGTCCGAAAATTTCGCCGGCCGGCACGGCAAAGCTCACGCCTCGCACCGCTTCGGTGCCGCCGTAGCGTTTGCGCAGATCGCGCACGACGACGTTATCGGGCATTGGGTAAAAAGGGCATCAGCGGGAATTCAACGTCACGGACGACTTCTGCAACTCCAACTTGCGGGGATCCCGTTCTATCATGACCGGCCGTTGATGTCGGCCGGGACACAGCGCGGCGTGAATCGCGCGCGAAACAGGTAAAGGTCATCGTCAAAACCCCGGCCCACTCAGCGTGTTGTGGGCTCTGGCAGCAGGTCCCTTTCTGTCGTCTTGGGTGGGATGATTCCGTTGCAGATCGAACCCTCTTAAATCCGAATCGACGACACAACGTCCTGAATTTTTCCGCCCGGAGCGCGCGTGCCACGAAACTAAACCATCACGAGATCAGGCTTTTCGACCGGCCTCCTCCAAGAAATGTCACCGATTCTTCGCAGAATCTTCTCACGGCATTAATCCCGTTGTCACCGACGGCGCCGATCTTGAGCGCAACATGGCGGCAGCCGGCAAAATTTTAATCGTCGAGGATGAATCGGACCTCCGGGAAATTCTGATCTACCACTTGAAGCGCGAGGGCTTTGACGTGTACGCCTCGGGTGACGGCTGGGAATCGCTGCAAATCGCCCAAGCTGAACGTCCCGATGTGGTCCTGCTTGATCTCATGTTGCCCACGATGGACGGGTGGGAAGTGTGCCGGAAACTCCGGACCGCGGCCGGCTACGGCGTTCACGTCATCATCATCTCCGCCCGCAACCAGGAAGACGATGTCCTGCGGGGGCTCGACTTGGGGGCCGACGACTACGTTAGAAAACCGTTCAGCCTGAAAGAGATCGTGGCCCGCGTCCGCACCGTGCTGCGCCGGGTCCCGCCCAGCAACAAGCTGCTGCATCCCGATGAGCTCATTTACCATCCGCCGTTGTCGCTGAGCACCGCCAGCCACGAAGTCCGCCTCGACGATGCCCCGATTCCCCTCACCGCCACCGAGTATCGCCTGCTTCATCTTTTGATGAGCCACCCGGGGCGAATCTTCAACCGCCAGCAGATGCTCGCCCACGTCGGTGAGCAGCGCACGCACCTCACCGGGCGCAACATCGATGTGCACATCCGCGCCCTGCGTCGGAAGTTTGGTCCTCACGCCGGTATGATCGATACCGCCCGCGGCGTCGGCTATCGGTTCATCCCGAGCACGATCAAGTCGCCCGACCTCGTCGTCGCCGGCTAAACGCGGCGCACGTTGGATTTTTTCGGCCGCCGAATTCGGCGGGGAGCCGCCGGTCGACCCATTAACGTCGAGCCCGTAACCGCGATTTAACGTGGGCCCGGTGCCTCTGAAAACGGGCGCCGGATTCCGCCGCCACCGAAACTTCACCGGCCCTTCATCCAACGTTAACGACCGGATTCTACCGTACGCCCGAACTCGGCTTCCACACCGGACCGATCGCCCAACCACGCATGCATCCACGTAGCTCATGAATCCTGTCCTCCTCCGTTCCACCTTGCGCCTAGTCACCCGACTGGCGCTGGCCGTCGCCCTGATCGGCACGGCCGCCGCCCAAAACCTAACCGGGGCCCTCAACGGCCGCGTCAGCAGCTCATCCACCGGCCAGTCTCTGCAAGGCGCCATCGTGCGCGTTGTCGGCACTGAGCTTCGCGCCGACACCGCCCGCGATGGCAGTTTCGACCTGCGCGCCGTTCCCGCCGGCCGCTACGAAGTCGAGGTCTCCTACTTCGGCCTCGATACGAAGCGCGCTTCGGTCGAGATCGTCGCCGGTCGCTCCGCGGCGCTTAATTTCCTCCTCGGCTCCGACGCCGTCCAACTCGAAGCCGTCAAGGTCGAGGCGGATGTTCTCGGCCAGGCCCGCGCCATCAATCAACAGCGCGTCGCCGAATCGATGAAGAACGTGACCTCCGAAGAATTGTTCGGCGAGATGACCGATAACAACGTCGCGAAGGCGCTCCAGCGCATCCCCGGCATCTCCGCCAACTCTGACGGCGGCACCGAGGTTCCCCGCTACGTCAACATCCGCGGTTTCGACGGTTCCCTCAACAGCGTGCAACTTAACGGCGCCCGCCTCCCCACCTCCGGCACCGGTCAGGGTACGGTCTACGGTGACACCGCCCGCGCCTTCGCCCTCGACGATCTCCCGGCCAACGCCATCACCTCGATCGAGGTCATCAAGGCGCCGACGCCCGACCTCGACGGCGATACCGTCGGCGGCATTGTCAATCTCGTCACCAAGTCGGCCTTCGACCGTGGCGGCCGCTCGATCGAGTTCTCCGCCGGCGCCGACTACGTGAAACTGCGCGAAAAATTCGTGCCCAATTTTACCCTCGGCTACAGCGACGTCGTCCAAGGCGGCAAGCTCGGCGTCCGCGTCGACCTCAGCTACTTCAAGGGCGATGAGGGCTTCGACAACATCGACTACGACTCACTCCCCCTCGTTCCCCAACTGGGCTTCAACCAATACCTCAATCTCCCGAAGTCCGGAACCCCGGTCTTCGCCCACGAGGACACGGAATACAATAACTACTTCATTGAGCGCGACCGCTACGGCGTCGCTTCCGCGTTCGACTACAAGTATAACGATTCCGTCACGCTGCATTTCCGGCCGGTCTATACCTTCGAAGACCGCACCGAAGACGACATCCGCTACCACAAGATCATGGACAACCAACACGGTCGCACCGCGTCGGCTCCTCCGGCCGGTGCCGCCGTCGGCACCGTCTACACCGGCACGCTTGGCCAAGCGATCGTGACCGCTCCCGGTCGCGGCGCTTACCGCACGTATACCTCCGTCTCGACCGGCGCCGGCCGCACTTCGCTCCTGCCCAACGGCACCGGTCGCGGCTCAGTCGGCTACCGCCAGTCGCTCAACCAGCGCGACCTGACCTTTTACTCCCTCGATTTCGGCGGCACCCACGAGCTCTCCTGGGGCTCCCTGAAGTGGACGCTCTTCAACTCGACCTCAAATAAGGACGAGGACCTGCGCAGCGTGCGCTTCGACCGCAACGGCCTGCAATGGGCCTACAACCGGCCCGACATCCTCCGCCCCGACTATAGCGTCGTGAACGGAATCGATCCGCTCGCCATTCCTACCCGCGGGGCCGTCGACTTCTTCATCAATCCAAGCTCGTCCAACATCACCAAGACCCTGCGCTCGACCGAAGAGACGGTGACGATGCTCAAGGCTGACATCACCGTGCCCTTCTTTGCCGGCACCGGCATAAAGGGCGATTTCAAGACCGGCGGAAAGCTGCGCTTCATGTCCCGTGAATCCGACCGCGATCAGGACTTTTGGCGTCTGACGAATTTCGCCACGTTCGACTTCGCGAACTACATTACGCCTGCCGGCGGCCGGACGGTCTCCGACTTCGCGATGGGCTACGCTCCCAACACCAACCGCGTCATTTCGGAAGCCACCAGTGGTAACGCGAACTTCACGGCCGATACCAGCAACGCCCGCCGGCTGAACTCCCTCAACACCGACTACGAGGCGAGCGAAGATTCCATCGAAGGCTACGCCATGGGTGTTTTCGCCGTGGGCCCGAAGCTCAAGCTCACCACCGGTGTCCGCGTGGAGCACACCACCTTTGAGGCGACCACCCCGGTCTACGACCCCCTCAATCTCCCGCTGGCCCGCCGCGCCCCGCAGACCCTCAAGAACGAAAACGACTACACCGTCGTCCTGCCCGGCCTGCATCTGCGCTACGAAGCCCGCAACAATATCGTCGCCCGCGCCGCCTACACCCACACTTACGGCCGTCCGGCTTTCCGCGAATCCATCGCGGTCACCAGCTTCGATGACGTGAACAACACCATCAGTACCGGCAATCCGAACCTAAATCCCTACAACTCCGAAAACTGGGATTTCTCGATCGAATACTTCGGCAAGCGAGCCTCCTACCTCCAACTCGCTCTCTTTCAAAAGAAGGTGACGAACTTCGTACTCGAACTCGGCGAGACCCTCGATGGCTCGGCCGGTTACCCCGGGCTCACCTTGACCCCCGGCGAAACCTACACGCTGGCCACGTTCTCGAATCAACACGACGCCATCAATCGCGGCGTGGAGATCGCCGGGCGCTACCGCTTCGTCACCCTGCCCTCCCCGTTCGACGGCTTCTACGTTGACGGCTCCGTGACCTACACGAAATCCGACGGTAAGTATGCCGACCGCCCCGGCGAGACTCTGCCCACCTACGGCGCTTCCGAGTGGCTCTACTTCGCCGGTCTCGGCTACGAGAAAGGCCGGTTCGCCGCCCTCCTCTCCTACCGCTACCGCAGCGACTACCTCGAGGGTCTCGAATCAGTGGACCAACAGAACCGCGAACTCGGTTTCCCGCCCGACTCCGGCGACGACTGGTGGGGCCCCGAGAAGTATTGGAATCTGGAGACCAGCGTCCGCATGACCGAAAAGCTCAAAGTGTTCTGCAACATCTCCAACTTGGCCGAATACACCAACTACTCGACCCAGTCGCCGGTCAAAAACGACTACCCTGAAGACAGCTACTGGCACAAAATGCGCATCAGCTTCGGCATCAAGGGCCGCTTCTAAAGCAACCGCGCGTCCTTCGCATAATTTTGGGTTAGGCCATAGTTAGGACCCAGCCCGGTCGCATGGTGCGGCCGGGCTTTTTTGTGCCCGCCCCCCCCCGGCCGAGGTCTTCGCCTTAACCCAATCTTCACCATCCGCCCCACTCATTCTTCATACGCGCACGTTATTCTAGCCCCATGTTTTCCACTCCATCTCCCGCCCCCGTGCAAGTTACCCAGAAGGTCATTGCCGCCGCCGAACGCGTCGCCCGGTTCGAGCGCCTGCGCCGCGGCACCACTCCTATCGCCATCGCCTCCCTGCGCGGCCAGTTTCGCGCCGTCATCGACCAGGTCATGGGCGAGGCCGGACTCTATGCTCCCGAACACGCCGCGCTCGCTCTGGCCCAAGCCGAGGGCGATACCCACGAGGCCGTCGTGATTCTCCGGTCGTTTCGCGCCATCCTCGTGCGCCGTTACACCTCGGCGGTGATCGACACCACCGGCATGTTCGTCGAACGCCGGATTTCTTCCGCCTTCCGTGAGATCCCCGGCGGCCAGATCCTCGGCCCCACCCGCGATTACTCCCAACGTCTGCTCGACGCCGGCCTCGCCACCGAGACCGCCGCCACCGCCGATGCCGCCGCGACCGCCTTCGACGCCGGTCTGGATCGCAAAACCCTCAAGCCCCTGCGAACGTTCGGCAAGGTCACGTCGTTGCTTCGCGCCGAGGGTCTGCTCCGTCCCGCCACCGAGGATGAGGAAACCCGCGTGCACGACATCACCCGCGAGCCCATCCGTTTCCCCGCCCCGCGCTCCGCCCGGCTCCAATCCCTCGCCCGCGCCGAAACCGGCGCCATCATGGCCCTCGCCTACTCCGGAATGCGCGGCCAGGGCGGCGACCATCCCACCATCGGCGAGGTGCGCGTCGGCCGCGTCGCCGTGCGCGTGACTGATGCCCGCGGACGCCAGCGGCACCTCGGCAGCATCCGCGTCACCGAGGCGGAAAACATTTCAAAAATCAAAGTGAAGAAGAAGGACCCCGTGCCCTACATGTCGCTGGGCTACGGCCTCTGCTTCGGGCAAAACGAAACCAAGGCGATCTGCATGGGCATCCTCGACCGTTCGATGCGCCTCGGCGGTGACGGCGCGCCCGCCATCAGCCAAGAATTCGTGATCTATCACACCGAGGGCGCCGACTCCTGGGGCTCCGTCAACAGCCTCAAGCTCCCCGCCCACGTCGAATTCGCGAGTGACCTCAACCTCCTCCGCGCCGCCGTCGAGCGCAAGTTGGCCCGCGACGCCGACAAAGCCGCCGCCACCTCTTCCCAATCGTAACCACCGTCGCCCCGAGTCCGGTTGGCCGGGCCGCCATGAGCTCCCTCAAGGTCCATATCGTCGGCGCGTCCGGCTCCGGCACCACCACGCTCGCCCGCGCCCTCGCCCCGGAGTTGGGCGCAACCGCGCTGGATTCCGACGACTATTTCTGGTTGCCCACGCAGCCTCCGTTCACCGACCGACGCGATCGCGCGCTCCGTCATCGGCTCGTCATGGCCGACTTGGAGCAGCATCCCCGCGCGATTCTGTCCGGCGCGATCATCGGCTGGGGCGATGACCTCGAGCACGCCTTCGACCTCGTCATCTTTTTGTCTCTGCCCCACGACCTCCGGGTGAGCCGATTGCGCGCCCGCGAACTCGCCCGCTACGGCCGGATCAACGAGCCGTTCATCGCGTGGGCCGCCGGCTACGACGACGACCCGCCCACCTCTCCGACGCGCAACCGCCGCCGCCAGCACGAGTGGCTCGGCGAGCGTCGTTGCCCGGTGCTGCGCCTGGAGGGCGACCTCACCGTCGCCGAACGGGTGACGCGCACCCTCGCCCAACTCTCGCCGGTCACCCGATGATAGCGGACAACCCAACGTTGCACTCACCCGCCGAAGCGCCCGCGCCCGGATTGGCCGGGGCCCGCCCGGAGGAGTCCATGCCCTACGCGTTCAACCCCTGCCGCGTCCATATTTTGGGCGGCCGCGGCTCCGGCGCCACCTTGCTCGGGCTCGCTCTGGCCGGGGAGCTCCACACCACCGTGCTAGATACGGACAGCTTCTTTTGGTGCCCCACCCGGCCCGCGTTTCAAGTCCGCCGCAGTCCCCACTCGCGCCGCGTTCAGTTGCTCGACGCCTTGCATGACAACCCCCGCGTCATCGTTTGCGGCTCGGTCGCGGGCTGGGGCCAGTCGGTCGAATCGGTTTTTGATCTGGTCATCGCCCTCGTTCCACCCCGCCACATTTTCGGTCCCATCATCGGACACTCCAGCTTTGGCGCCCTTCGTCCCGACAGTCGCGGCCAACGTCGTCATGATCATTGGATCACCGGGTGTATCTGTCCTGTCGTCCAGCTAGACACCACCTTGGGCATCGCGGACCGGGTCAACGAGACGCTCAGATTCATCCGCCACGAGGGCCAGCGCCAACTCGCCGGCCTCTTCCCTTCCTAGCCCATTCATTTCCCACTCATCCATGACAAATCTGCGCTTCCCCTGCTCCGGCCACGACACCGTCGGCGGCGTCGTCTTCTTTGCCCGCATGCTCGACAAGATCCGCCTGCACGCGGCCGGCGAGCTCCCTGACGACTACAATCTCGGCAGCGGCCACGACGCCCGCATGTGCCGCTTCCTGCACATCGACTACGCCGCCGTGTCCGCCCGGGCCCGCGTGGAAACAGACGATGCGGTCGTGCTCGAGTGGTGTTTCGCCCAAGGCCGTCGCCCTTCCGACGATGACATTCTCTACTTCAACGCCTTCATGACCAAGCGCGGCTGGCGCGACGATTACACGGAGAAACTGGCCGCGGCGAAAGCCCGGCGCAACTGGTCCGACCGCGCGGATTTGCAGACCTCGTTCGATTTACAGGACGCGGAAGAGGGGCGGAAGTAAGCCCGTGCTCCGCCGCCTACGCTCGGCCGGGCCGCGTTCACAGCCGCCCGCGCCCTCCTCCTTCGCCGCATGTTCCGCGCTCTGAAGCACACCAATTTTCGCCGCTTCCTCGGCGCGCAGGCCTGCGCGATGACCGGTCATTGGGTGCAACAGGTCGCGCTCGGTTGGCTCATCTACCGGCTGACCGACTCCGCGTTCTACCTCGCCCTCGCCGGTACCTTTAGTCTGCTCCCGAGCCTGCTGTTGACCCCGTTCGTCGGCGTGCTCGCGGACAAAGCGGACCGTCGCCGTATGCTCCTCGCCACGCAGGCCGCCGCGCTGGTCCATTCCCTCCTGCTCGCAACCCTGGTACTCACGGGTGCCACCAGTATCCCACTTCTCCTCGGGCTCGCGCTGTTTCAGGGCGTCATCCAGGGCTTCGACTGGACCAATCGCCAGAGCCTGCTCGCGCAACTCGTGGATGATCGCGCCGATCTGCCCAACGCCATCGCGCTCAACTCCACGTCGTTCAACCTCGCGCGCATTTTGGGTCCTTCCCTCGCCGGCGCCCTGCTCGTGGTCTCGGGCGAGGCCGCCTGCTTTCTCGCCGCCGCCATCGGCGAAGTCGCGGCCCTCCATTTCACCCGCCGCCTCCGCCTTCCGCCCCACCAAGCTCCCGCCGGACCCCGCGCGCCCTTGGCCGAAGAACTGCGCGAGGGTCTCCGCTACGCGTGGCACGAGCCCGCCATTCGCCAGACGCTCGCCTTGGTCGCCCTCTCCAGCGCCACCGTGATGCCTTACGCCGCGCTGCTGCCGCTGTTCGCGACCCGGGTGTTTGGCGGCGGCCCCGAGGTGCTCGGTCTGCTCAACGCCGCCCCCGCCGTCGGCGCCGTCCTCGGGGGCCTCCTGCTCGCCTCCCGCCGGGAGCAATCCGGTCTGGATCGGCGCATCTTTGTCGCCGGTCTCGTCACTCCCGCCGCTGCCATCGCGCTGGCCTTCGCCCCGACCCTGCCCTTGGCACTCCCGGCGCTCCTGTTGCTCGGCGTCGCCCAGATTTCTTGGATCGCCTCGATGAACACCCGATTGCAAACCGCCGTGCGCGACTCGATGCGCGGCCGGGTCATGAGCTTTTTCAACATGGCCTTCATGGGCGCGTTGCCGCTCGGCCAGCTCGTGTTCGGCCTTGCCACCGACCGGTTCGGCGTCGCCCGCGTCCTCGCCACCGGCGCGGTCCTGGCCCTGGTCGGAAATCTCTGGCTGCACCGGCGCGTGCGCCCCGCTCCGGCGCTGACACCCTCGGTCGCCGGCTGACTACTCCGATGAACCTCACGATCCGATCGGCGGCCCTCGCCGACGCTCCCGCTCTTGGCCGACTCATGACCCAGCTCGGCTATCCCGCCACTGAGGGTGAACTTGCCCGCCGCCTCGCCCGGGTGATCGCCACCCCCGGGCACACCGTACTCGTCGCCGTGCTTGAAGGGCAACCGACCGGTCTGGCCCATGGCGCGTTGCTGCCGCTCCTTGAAGACGAGAGCTCAGCCCAACTGCTCGCTCTCGTGGTGGACGAAGCCCACCGCGGCCACGGTCTTGGCGGACGCTTGGTTGCGGCGATCGAAGCATGGGCGGAAGCCGCCGGCGCCGCCCGTATCGTCGTGCGGTCGAACATCGTGCGCACCCGCACCCACACGTTCTACGAAAACCTCGGCTTCGGCCGCACCAAGATCCAACTCAATTTCAGCAAGCCTCTGCCATCTTCCGCCTTCGCCCAAACGTAACGCCGCCTTCATTGCCCCTTAACCCCGCGGTGTGACGCTCTCGTCATTATGCGGTTCACCCACCGGCTGCGCGGAGCGTTTTTCATCGGCTCCTTCGTCTCAACTCCCGTCTCTGCCGCCCGCGTTTGACCCGTGCTCCCGCGATGACGTCACGCCTGTTTCTCGTCAGCTCCAATCTCGCGCAACCGCACTTCACGGCCGTCGTGAACAATCTTGTACGGGGCGCAGCCCGCGCCGCCATCGTCACCACGGCCGAGCCGAAGCTCAAGGAGCGCAACCGCAACGCCGTCCTCGCGCGCGACACGTTGCTCGCCGTCGGCGTGCCTGCGGTGGAGTTCTTCGATTTCGACAAGCAGCCGAGCGCCGACCTCGCCGCGTTCGACCTCGTCTATCTCGCGGGCGGCAACCCGTATTATCTCCTGCAACGCGTCCGCGACACCGGCGCGGATGCCGTCATCGAGGAAATAGTCGAGGCAGGCCGGCCGATCATCGGATCGATTGCCGGCGCGTTGCTCCTCGGCCGCAGCCTAAACGTTGTGCCGGTCTTCGATACCTCCGTCCCTGACTTGGGCTGCAAGGACACCGACGCGCTTCGCCTCGTGCCTTTCACCGTTTTGCCACACACTAATCGCTGGAAGGCTCGCTTCGCCGACTACGCCGCCCGGGTCGCCACTGCGCGCGTGCTCTGCCGATCCGAAATTTTGGAAATCACCGACGACGAAGGCCTGCTCATCGACGGCGATACCGTCACCCGCGTCGGCAGCACATTTCCGCCGACACCGGTCGAACTCTCCGCGCCGCCCACCGCGTGACCGACGCGCCCGATCTCATGATAACCTTCGTGGCTTTCTGGAATTCTCCGGCACGTGCCACTGACTTTTCCATGGGCTCGTGGTTTTGATCCGCACGCTCACCGCGCGCCAAACCCAATCTCGTCCAACACAAAGCGTTCCACCCGCCGGTTCTCGCCGACCGCCGGATAATCGTGGATGTGAAGCGCCGGATTGAAATTCAGCTCCAAGATCGAATACGCCGCGTCCTCCCGCGCATCCGTCACATCGGGGATAATCATGTCCAGCCCACAGATGCTCGCCCCCGCCGCCGCCGTCGCCCGCTCAGCCAGACGCTGATACACCGCCGGCATCGTGTCCGTGAAATCGATGCTGTCGCCGCCCGTGCTGATATTGGAATTCTTGCGCAGATAAACCCGCTCGCCCGCCGCCGGCACGCTCGCCGCCGTGAGCCCCTGGCCGGCCAGAAACGCCATCTCCACCTCGCCCAGCCGAATTTTCTCCAGCGGCTTCCGGTAACCTTCCCCGCGTTTCGGATCACGGTTTTTCTCCGCCACCAACGCGGTGATGTCGCTCACCCCATCGCCCGTCACGTTGGCCGGCACGCGGTGCAACACCGCCCGCGTCGCCCCGCCGATCACGAGAAACCGAAACTCCCGCCCCTCCACGAACTCCTCCACTAGCACCGTGCGGTCCAACGCAAAAGCCGCCGTCACCGCCGACCGATACTCCGCCTCGCCGGCATCGGCACCGAGCAGGGCCACGCCTTCGCCGAAATTCGTCGCATTCGGCTTCACGACGATCCGCCGCCCCGCGTGCCGCGCATAATCCTCCACCGCCTCTGTCTCCTGGTCGTAACGCGACCCGCCGGGCGCGCGCAAGCCCGCCGCCGTCAGCACGAGCTTCGTCACCGCTTTGTTCTCCATCAGCAACGCGCTAACATAGGTATCGGCCGAGGTCCGCGTCGCCTGCTTCACGTACTCCGTGCGGCCGTCGCGCCGCAGCACGATGAAGTTGTCCGCCGCGTCCAGCACCTCGACCTCCACTCCGCGCCGCTGCGCTTCCGCGATCAATGCCTGCGTGGATAATTCCAGATTTGATGTATCCATAAAGTCGTCATTCCGCTCCTCGCGCCGCCGGCGCATCCGCCGCCGCCTGGGCGCGGGCCAGCGCGAGCCCGGCCGCCAGCGCTCCGCCGGGCGTCGCCGCCACCAAT